>BNJV01003078.1_pt1 | contig 274241 bp, 479 predicted proteins | sample 8540591 | NCBI WGS metagenome assembly BNJV01 (sample SAMD00202457, study PRJDB9452) | human saliva metagenome | host: Homo sapiens | reverse complement strand
AAAAATTCTTTAAGAAATTGATAAAAGAAAAGTATAAAGCTTTTTGAGAAGATAGGAGGCATGCTTATGGAAGAAAAAGAAACAGAACAAATGAGAGATATTTGAGAATAAAGAAATTAGAAGAAGAAGATAAAAAGCAATGAACTAATTGACGAAGTATATAATAAGGCTACAAAAGAAAAGAATCTAATAATGAAATTCATGAAAGGTAAGTGAAATAAATATGACAAAGACGAGAAAATTTCAATACAGAGGCAGCAAATGATAGGGTTTATGAATTATTTTTGAAAATAATGAATTAGACTTTAATGATACACAATTATTGCAAAAATGCAAAATACCATAACTAGAATATTTCAATTAGAAATTGAAGAATTAGGTTATAGTTATAAAACTAATAGAGATAATAGTGATAATACTTTTGAATTAAGCTTTATTAACGATCCTAAAAGCGACCTTGAGGGTCAGCATAATAGCGGAGCGAGACTTGACAACGGAAAATTTATTCAAGGAAAACCTTCAATTAAAGTCACAATGTTGTAGCATTATGTGAAGATTTACAAAGTCCTGATAAGATAAAGAATGCTTGCTTGCAAAATATTATTCAAAACTGTATTTCATGAAATACAGCACCATAGACAATATATGATTACTAGAACTAATGTTGAGTAGTAAAGAGGGCATGCAATATGCTGAGATTTTGCTATAAAAGCAATATTTACATAAAAGATTGGTATAGTAGCAATGCTAAAACAAGGAAATTATGCAGCATATACTATTGAGAATAATGCAAATGAAGTAGGTTATAGTCAATTTTTAGAAACATTAGGAAGAGAAAATGGCAGAAATTGCTAAGTTAAGAGATATAGAAAGAGGAAAAATTTAACATTTCTCGATATAAGGCAGATGTTGATTCTTGGGATGGTCGTAACATTATGATAGTAATGGATTACAAAGAAAGAAATGATAGTTACTGTGCCAATTTTAGACTAGTTTAATAGGAGAAAAAGGGTATAACTGAAATATTACAAATGTGTCCTATTTTTACAAAAAGAGTATAATTTAGATGGTACTACAGCAGTTGAACTTACAAAAATATGCAGCTAGAAGTTCAATCAATATCTCAAAATCAAACTTTAACAGATAAAGATAGATTGATACAAGACGGTCAACAAATGTATGATTTAATATACAGACAAATAGAAAAAGTACACCAGAACAAATTAGTCAAATAGCTATGACAAATCGGAAAAGCAGAAAGTAAAGAACTATTTGATAGTATGTCGCATTACTTTCAATGTGAATTAGAAAATAGATTAGGACAATCAGCAAAAATGGCTTTTTGCTCAAGAAAAATGGGCGATTATGGATTTTATAATGCCATTTAATAATGGAACAATAACGAGTTGAACAAAATGGACAAACAGGTACAATGGCATTTGATGAGTTATAAAAATAATAGATCCTAAATTATTACAAGAACTTTTGATATACCTGCTGAAAAGATAAAGGAGAAATGACAGCAAAAAGATTTATAGAAAAATATTTCTTTACTACTTATCACAAAACGGTAAAGTAACTTTACAGAATGGTCAAAAATAACTGCTAAACAATATATAGAGCAATATGTATTACAGATAACAGAAATGAAAGCTGATAGACCTCCCAAAAATTTATCATGGAAACTATGCAAATCAGAGATCCCTTGGGCAATTCAAAAAGAAAAATTGCGAAAGGTTGGAACAATATATATGATGCAAAAGAAAATTATTGACTAAGTAAGTGAAAAATGTTGAACAGTTTGATTTGCAAAAACAGGACGAGACAAAAACAAAAAGAATTGCAGCACATCAGAAAAAATGGATTGGATTAATGAATATGTTAAAGATTATAATGATACAGAAGCGCCTACTGCTTATACTGTTAGAACAAATTGTGAAGATGAAAATATAAAAGAGTATTAGAAAGTATTAAAACAGGAAAATTTATTGAAAATTTTGATAATAATGCAGAAAAATGTAAAGATGATCCTTCATGGTATATGGGTAGAAGTTGTACCTTCATGGCAGAGACTTATAAAAGCTGCTCAATCTTTAACTATTGATGGAGGAGTAAATTATGTTGATTTACAGCTATTCAGAAGTAAATAAAATATTAGTTCAAATAAAGAGATGATGAGTATTCAAAAGCAAATACATAATGAAGCAGAAAAATAGAAGAACTGGAAAATTTACCAAAATATCGTAGAACACGAGCAGAAATAGATAGACAATATGTCAAGACTATTTAAGAGTGGCAATTTAGTCAAGGTTTTGTTCAATCTGAAAATTGATTATAGACGAGGATTAACAACCAGAAATCTATTAAAAGTTTCTGATGAGTTGAAAAGAAAAATATACCAATCGTTAGAAGACAACAAATTTCATTAAGTAGAGTTTTTTAGCAAGGCAAGATGGAAAAACGCTCAAGCGAAGCATTTATGATGAGAAAAGAAAAGGTTGGTATTGTATAACCGATACACAGGCAGAACAGACTCAAAGTCAATCTGTTCCAAAAACCACTAGCTCTTATGATATGAATATTATATCTCCTTCAGATATTGCAGATAGCACAATAAGAGTTGGAACAGGAATACAGGATATAAATGCAGTTGCGCAAGAAATTAGAAGAACACAGACAGAGATTTGTAACAAAGCTCAAAGAAAATTATGAACTGAAAAGATAGGGGTTGAATATGAATGTCTATGCATATATATTAGAAATATACTGAATTATTTACATGTTATAATAAGATATAATTATATAAGTGTACATAGTAACTTTATTATAGGTTAATTGTGTACGCTTTTTATATACAATTTATAAGAATCGAACATTTGTTGCTTTATAATATTTCACAACTTTTAATAAAAACTTGATTAGTCCTCTATTCTTATACTTATTATAATAGAGGGTATATCCATTTTATTCATATATAAGTATTAGTATATGTTTTATATATTAAACAATATGGATCATAATGAAATAATATTTACTTATAATGTTATTAATACTATTCATTGATTTATTTTTATATAAATGATAATAATTTATATTATGAAAATTTTATATTGTAATTATTAATTGTGTGTTTAAATAATATAAATATATTTAATTGTAATGTATCAAAATCGTTTTTAAGACATTTTTATATTAAAGTGATCATATTATATATCTAATTATTCAATACTTATATTTTTATGTTGATGAAGAATATATAAAATGATAAAAACTATGATTTGTATAAAGTGATATTTAAAAAATATAAAAATATGCCACGACGCACGAGAATCGTTTTTAAGGCGTTTTATATAAAAAGACATATAGTATGTTGTCTCGAAAATAGGTTAAATAAAGGCTTTTGACGATTTTGATGAATTTTATAAATATGAGTTGATATAAGTTTAAAATATAAGTAATTTGAGAATGATAAATTACATTAGTAGAAGTGGGAAAATGTCTTAAAACGATTTTGATAGGTTATAGATATAAATTATAGTTCTAATATAATAGTTATTGATATATTGAGTATTAATATAATGTATATTAGATAGTAGTGTTGAAAATGCTATAAAAATGGCGGGTAGGAGCTAATTTTTATTAGTTTTAATTTATATATTATTTTATTTTCATAAAACTTTGATTTTACGACTTTTAAAATAAGAAAAATTTGAGGGCTTGGACTAATTTTTGTCCCTCCCTCTTTATTATATTTGTAGAAATTTATTTTAAAAATGTCTTTTAATATTAAATCATTATTATTATTTTTTACTTGCATTGTGAAAATTAAGTTTTCAATGAACTCTGGTTGGCTGATTTGTGTAATTGATTTACGAAGGGTGCAAAAATTGTTTCAAGTTCAGATTTTTGAATATAGTAAATCTTCACGTGCAGTTCGGATTTTGCGATATCAATTGCTGGAAATCTGCGTTTTTCTGATAATGATCTATTTAGAACTATTTCCATGTTTCCTGTGCCTTTGAGATTCTTCAAATATTACTTCATCCATGCGACTTCCAGTATCGATTAGGGCTGTTGCTAAAATTGTTAAACTTCCCCATTTTTCTATGTTGAGACTGCTCCAAAGAATTTTTGGATAGTGTAAAGCTGCTGGATCTAAACCACCTGATAATGTTCTTTCCAGAGGTTGGTATTGTTAAGTTGTAGGCTCTTTGCTAGTCTTGTGATACTGTCTAGTAGGATTACTACATCTTTGTCTTGTTCAGCTAGTCTTTTTGCTCTTTCTAGTACCATTTCTGCTACTTTTACATGGTGTTCTGAAAATTCATCAAATGTTGAATAAATTACATCTCCCTTTGATTGAACGGCGCATGTCTGTTACTTCTTCTGGTCTTTCATCAATTAATAGTACAATTAGTTCACTTCTGGATTATTTGTTGTGATACTGTTGGCTATTTTTCTTTAAAAAGAGTTGTTTTTCCTACTTTTGGTGGGGCTACTATCATTCCTCTTTTGCCCTTTTCTATTGGACATATTAGATCTATCATTCTTGTTGCATAATCATCTTGTTTTGTTTCCATTTTTAGGCGTTCGTTTGGATAGATTGGAATTAAATCGTCAAAATGTTTTCTTTTATAAGCGTTTTCTGGTGTGTCGTCATTGATTTTGGCTACATATATTAATGCGGGGTATCTTTCACCTTCTTTTGGATTTCTTGCAATTCCTCTAACTTTGTCACCATTGTCTAGATGAAATCTTTTTATTTGTGTTGGTGATATGTATATGTCATCAGGTGTTGATAGATAATTTTGACCTCTTAAGAAACCATACCCATCTGGTAATATTTCTAGTACTCCTTCACCTATACGATCGTTTGTATCCAATTCTAATCCTTCTTCTACCCTTTTTGTTTTTGCTTCTTGGGATGAAGAGGAGATGTTATTTCTTTCATCTAAAGAATTGATTATTTCTTCATTGTTTTCCATAAAATCTCCTTGTTTCTTTTTATTTAGTTGTCTATGTCTACATATACTCGTTCATTTAGTAAAATACATATCAAGTTTGTTTCTTGCTGTGTCTTCGATATAGTTTAGTGTGTTTAAGCTTGATGATGTTGATTTTTAATTTGTTTTGAGCTGTTTGTGCATTTTTCTATTTGTTGAGTGTATTGTGAACTTTCTTCATCATATTTTTGGACATTTTCTCTGATTTATAAATGTTATTATAATATGATTGAGGTTACTAATTATTATTAAAGTTATTAATTTTTATTCATTAATTATTTCTCTTAAGCATTATTGCGATTCCTGTGATTAGTGATATAACTAGTATTATTATATAACTATTGCTATAAATATTCTTAGAATTCTTTTCTCTTTTGTCTAGCTCTTCTTGTGTTTTTCTTCTTCTTTTCGTCTATTTCAAATTCAAAATGAATTCATAAAAGTCTCTTAATTGTTTTGGTCTTTAACATTATTATTGGTAATTCAATTGTTCTTATTGTTTCATCTTTTGTGTTACTATTATCATTTATATATATTTATTGGGGATTAAAAATAATCTATTTGTACGCTTTTTAGGAGTGTTATTGTGAATAATTCTTCATAAGGTATTAATTCTTTTTGTGGCTAGTTGTGTTAGTTTTAATCCTTTTTCTAATAATTCTAATTTGATGTTGAATTTGATTGTCATTATTATTATTAAGAAAACTGCTAATAGTATTGAATATAAAATTAATTTTGGTGATTGATGAAACGCGAATATATTAATGCTATATAAACTATTGTTAGTATTATAGTAGCTGTTTTATATTCATTAAGAAGTTGCCTATATTTGAAGTTATTTTTGTTTTTGATATTACATCAACGATTTGGCTATTATATGAATGGTTTTAATTCATTATATAAGTTTTTAATGAATTTTTATTTACTGTTTTGCTCATCTTCTACCTCTTATTATTTTGTAACTAATCTTAAAGTATCTCTGCTATTACATTAATTCTTCGTTTGTTGGTATAACCCATACTGGTATGGTTGAGTCATCTGAAGAGATTAAGCTTCTTCACGTGTTTCATTTCTCTTTGAATCTAATTTTTATTCCATAAATTCTAGATACTTTTATTATTCCTGCTCTGATGCGTTTTTGATTTTCTCCAACACCTGCTGTGAATGTAATGACATCAATTCCTTGTATTGATACGTATGTGCGATAAAGTGTGCTATTTTGTATTTTATAATGTTCTAGTGCTAAATCTGCTTGTTTATTTCCTTCATCAACAGCTGCTTCAACATCTCTAATATCGTTTGATACGCCACAGATTCCTAAGATTCCTGATTCATTGTTTAGGATTTTATCCATTTGGTCTGCTGTTAAATTTTTCTTTTTTCATTAGGAATGTTACTACTGATGGGTCTAAATCACCTGATCTTGAGCATATGGAATTCCTGCTACTGGTGTTAATCCCATTGATGTATCGACTGATTTTCCGTTTTGGATTGCGCAAATACTTGCACCTTTGTCCAATATGACAGTTTACGATTTTTAATTCTTCTACTGGTTTTCCTAAGATTTCAGCAATTCTTCTTGATACGAAGTAATGTGATGTTCCATGGAAGCCATATCTTCTTAATTTGTATTTTTCAAAGTATTTATATGGTATTGGGTAGATGTATCTTTCTTCTGGGATTGTTTGATGGAATGCTGTGTCAAATGTAATTGTATTTGGCTTTCCTGGCATTAAGTTTTTGACATGCGCTTATTCCCATTAATGCTACAGGTTATGTGGTGGAGCTAATTCTAATGTTGATTGTAATTCTTCAATTACTTTGTCTGTTACTAGTACTGATTCTTTGAAATTTCCTCCATGTGCCATTCTGTGTCCAATTGCACTAATTTCTTCTAATGAAGAGATTGCTGGATATTCTGGATTTAATAATTGTTTGATTGAAAAATCTAGTGCTTCTTTATGGTTTGATACTGGATGTTGTAATACTATTTTTCTCCATTTATTTTTGTGTGTTAGGAATGATGCTTCTCCTATTCTCTCATATCTTCCTGAACAGATTACTGATTCATCTTCCATGTTTATTAATTGGTATTTTAATGATGAACTTCCACAATTAATTACTAATACTTTTCATTTTTACTCCTTTTTATATTGTTTTTGATTCATTAACGATTTTTTTCTGTGTCTCTTGCAATCATTAATTCTTCATTTGTTGGTACTACCCATACATCTATTTTTGAATCTTTTAATGATATTCTGTCTTCTATATTTTTTGCTTTTTATTTTTTTCTATGTCTCAGTTTTTAGACCTAGGAATGCTAGTTTTTGCATATTTCTTCACGGTCTTTCAAAACCTTTTTCGCCTACTCCTGCTGTAAATGTAAGTACATCAATTCCACCCATTGTTACGATATATGATGCAATTGTTTGTGCTACTTGTGTTAAGAAAATATTCGATTGCTAATTGTGATCTATGATCTCCAGTAATGCTTCATTTTCAACATCTCTGAAGTCTACTGATGCTCCTGATACTCCGGAATATTCCTGATTCATAGTTTAGAATTCTTTTCGATTTCGTCAGGTGAGATATTTTTCCTTTTTTATTTAAGAAAGTTACTATTGATGGGTCTAAATCTCCTGATCTTGTGCCCATGCAAAATCCTGCTACTGGTGTGAAGCCCATTGATGTATCAACTGACTCTCCATTTTTAATAGCGCAGATACTTGCTCCTTGTCCTAAGTGACAGTTTACTATTCTTAATTTATCCCTTGTTGTGCCTTTTAATGATGCAACACGTTCTGATACATAATCATGGAGATTCCATGGAATCCATATTTTCTGATTTTATATTTTTCGTAATATTTATATGGGATTGGATATAAATATTGTTCTGGTTTTCATTGTTTGGTGGAACGCTGCATCAAATGCTGCTACATTTGGCTTTCCTACTAAAAATATCCTGGCATGCTCTTATTCCTGCAACAGCTGCTGGGTTATGCAAAGTGCAAGTGGTATACAATCTTCTATTTCTTTTGATTACTTCTTCGGTAATTAGGGCATGATGATACGAATTTATCACCTCCGTGAACAATACGGTGTCCGATGGCATCGATTTTATCGATTCCTGATATTACTCCATAAGTTCTTGATGTTAGTTTTCCTAAAATGATATTTAATGCCATTTCGTGGTTTTGGTGCTGGTAATTCAAATTTATGTTTTTTCTGATCCTAATTTATGTGTTAAAAATGAATCTTGTTGCCCAATTCTTTTTCGAAATTTCCTTTTGCTAATATCATATCTGTTTGAGTGTTAATCAATTGATACTTCAATGATGAACTTCCTGAATTTAAAATTAAAATGTTCATACATAGTTCCTTTCTATAAAAATTATATATTTATGGTCATGCACACATGTTATTGCTACAACACCAACAATATCGTCTACAGAGCATCCTCTTGATAAATCGTTTACTGGTTCTCTAATCCTTGGCATAATGGTCCATAGGCTTTTTGCATGTCCTAAAACGTTGTACTAATTTATATGTATATTTCTGAATTTAAATCTGGGAATATTAATACATTTGCTTTTTCCTGCTACTTGGGCTTGATGGTGTTTTCTATTGCTACTTCTGGTAGTCGATTGCTGCATCTAATTGCATTTCTCCATCACATAATAGCTCTGGATTTTTCATTAACCAATTTTGTTGCTTGTACTACTTTGTCTGTTAGTTCTGATTTGGCACTTCCTTTTGTTGAATATGATAACATTGCAACTCTTGGTTCTTTGTTAATTAATTCTTTAAAAGAGTTTCCAGATGCTCTTGCTATGTCTGCTAATGCTTCTGCTGTTGGGTTTTCATTCATTCCACTGTCTGAGAAATATGAATATGCCGTCTTCTCCAAAGTTTTTATCTGGACAATCCATTACAAAAGAATGAGTGAAATTGTTTTGATATCCCTGCTCCTTTAATAATCCTTAACACTGGTTTAAATGTATCCGATGTTGAGTGACTTTGCTCCTGAAACATATCCATCTGCATCCCCAACTTAACCATCATTGTTGCTAAATATCTAGAGTTTGTTTTTATTAATTCTTCCGCTTCTTCTAAAGTCATTCCTTGTCTTTACGCAATTTATATAATTCTTCAATATAGTATTTGGCATTATCCACTTCATTTACATCATAAAATTCTGCATTTTTGATATCTATATTGTCGTCTTCGGCTCTTTTTAATAACTCTTCCTATTTCTAAAAAGCACTGACTTTTTGCAAAACCTTCTTTTTAAGATTTTATCCGTTGCTTGTAATATTCTTATATCTTCTACTTCTGGTAGAATTATTGTTTTTATATTTTTGGCGAGCTTGTGCTTTCATTTTTATCAATGAATTCCATATAGTTCTCCCCTACATTTTTAATATAAAATTGATTTTGATACCTATTAGCTTCATTATATCTAATTGGTCGTAAAAGTACAAGAATTTTGTTATAATATTTATATATTGGAGGTTTTTATAATGTTGTTAAAATACATAGTTGGAGATAATAAAAACTTGCGTTCGGTTTTGAAAGATGAGATGAATATTTCTTCGAGATTGTTTAATAAGATTAAAAATAAATATGTTTTTGTTAATGGTGAACATGCTATTTATTATAAAGATTTAAATGTTAATGATGTTGTTGAAGTTGATTTTGATCTGATGATGATAATTATAATAATATTGTTTCTAATTCTGATATTAAATTTGAAATTGTTTATGAGGATGATTGGCTTTTGATTGTTAATAAAGGTGCTAATTTGCCCGTCCACCCTTCTCTTTAATCATTATGATATTAGTTTATCTAACGGTATTAGGGCTTATTTTTGATAAGATTGGTCTGAATAAAACTGTTTAGACTTGTAAATATGAATTGATAAGGATACTACTGGTTTAGTTGTTATTGCTAAATGTGAGTATATTCAGGAGTGTTTAATTAAGCAGATGAATGATGATTCTTTTATTAAAAGAGTATATTGCTATTACTCGAGGATTGGTTGATTCGTCTGGAGTGATTGACTTCCCTATTGCCTCGTAAGGATGAGTATTATCGAAAGATGTATTGATTTTGGTCCGTGGTGAGAATGCTATTACTAACTATGTGAGATTGAACATAATCCTGAACTTGATATTAGTTTGGTTAAGTGCAGATTGCTTACAGGTAGAACTCCATCAAATTAGAGTCTCATTTTGCTTATATTGGGCATCCGCTTCTTGAGGATAGCTTATATGGTCTTGATTGTGGTAGTTCTTGTAATGCGTTATGTGGTGGATTTGGTGATAATGGTGTGTGGTGGTGCTGGTGATTTGGATGATGGTATAACTGGCTGGAAAGTGTTGGTTTTTAGTGATTTGAATGATGTTATTGATTTACGTGATGGGATACGTGGAGAGTAAGTGTAGGTAGTTGATTTGAATGGTGTTATGCCTGGATCGCTAAGTGTTGGGGTTAATAAGTGTGATGTTGAGAAGTCTAGAGCAGATTTGATAAATCATCAAGCTCTACAGATCAAATCGTATATGTTTTAGTACATCCTATTAATGAAAGTGATTGATATTTGTTTAAAGATTGATGGAATTTTATAAAGGTTGTTTGAGTAAATGTTTAATGTAGTGCATAGTTATATAGATAAAAAGAAAGTCCCAGTTGGGACTTTTAAAGAGTACTGCTGTGATTATGCACCCGAAGAGTGCATAAAAAGAAGATTAAAGAACAAGCTATTGAGACGAAGAGTATCGAGGCGATGATGCTTTCTTCAGATCAAAGTTGTCTTCATACGGAAGATGCTTTTCCATCAATGTTCCTACGAATCATTGATGTCATCTTGCTTCATCCATCTCATCGACCATTTTTAGAGTCTCCTCAAAGTGCTTAAGCACTTATTGAAAATACTCATAATTGTCTTTTTGAAAAATCTTTCATCTTTCTCTCTCCTTGCCTATTAAGGCTGAAACTAAGGAGGCATAATAGCCTCCAGTTAATGGGTAACTGTAAGCTATGATGTTTTTAATACTTACTGATGTAATTATACCATAATTTGGAATGGGTGTAAATGAATAATTTAAGGCGAGATTATTTCTCGCCTTTTATAATATTATATGATTATACATTTACTGTCCATTCTCCATTTTTCTTGCCATTTTTCTTTCTATTAATCCCTGCATTGCCACCATATATGTTTTTAACAGTTCTTAAAGATTTATTAATTTGCACTGCTATTTCTTCTTGTGTTGTTGCTGGATACTTTTAATATGTTTATTATTGCTTGTTCTTCTAAAAGTGCACTTTTTGCTCTCTTAAAACACAAAATTGCACTTTAAAAAATTTTTAAATATACTTTATTTTGTACTATTAAGTACATTTCAAAAAGAAATACTATGAAATTTAATTTTCACTTAAACTTCTCACTCTTTTCATTAATAAGTAGTATGAATCAATTATTTTTCATAACTCTAGCTATTTTATTTGTTTAATAAATTCTTCTAATATTTTATTTCCACTAATTATTACTTTTAGTACCAATCATAATATAAACCATATCTATTTAATTTATTATTTTTATCTTCCATAGATTTTGTGTGTTCTCTTTTTCCAAGGAGTTCATCTTCTCCATCAATAGTAGGATCAAACCAATTTGCTTTTTATTAGCCCATTTAATCCATTCTTTTATTTCATCTGTTAGAAGTTCTTTTTAGAAACTGCATCAATATAGTTCCTTATTTCACATGCTATTTTATAATCCTCTGCACAATTAATCAATTCTTTTAATTTTTGTACTTCACTATTTTTTTATCATTTTCTGATTTTTCTTTTCTTTCTTCCTCTTCTCTTCGTTTTTCTTGCAATTTTTTCTCTTTCAAGTCTTTCATTTTTATTTCTTCAGATTGTTCATATAATTTTATAATTATATCTCCTAATTTATCTTCCAATTTTATTTTATCAGTTTCTCTGATATTTTTCTATCTCCACATGTTATTTTCAATTTACCATTATAAAACATAATCATACTTTCGTATATTAGGTTTATATCCATATGTATGTCTCTTTTGAGATTCTTCATATTCTAATATGCCTCTTCTTTGGTTAATTCATGTATGACTGTATCTTGTAACTCTTCTATTTCTATAGTTACATTTTCATCACGGACATATAGTAAAAAAATTATTATTTACTTGTCCGCCTAATTCTTCTATTGCAAAAATAAATTGCACTTAATATCTTCATACATCTATCTTTTTGTGTTTGTGATATATTAGCAAAATATCCTTTTCTACATAATTATTAATATTATAATAAGGATTAAAATAATTAGCTTCTCTTTCTTTTCTTCGTTCTTCCTTTGTCTTATCCTTATATTCAATAATTACTTTATGATTTTTCCTGTATTTATCTACGCTTAAATCATAAATAACTTCAGCTACATTCTTTTTCATCTTCTTCTAAGAAATTTAAAAATTGAATTCTTTAATAAATTTGTCTTTATCACTTACTTTTTATCAATTAACAACTCTGTATTTTTAAGAGAACTTCAATTTCTTTTTCTTCTGCTTCTGGCAATTCAATAATTTCTTTTTCGTGTAATCTAATCCCATATTCTTTTTAGTCCAATATGCTGAAGATGGATATGGAATATTATTTTCTTTACACACTTGTACCAATTTTGCATAATTTAGTCCATATTTTTAGAAACACCTGTTAATGAAATATCCCAAATTTCATCATAAAGTTTTCTCTTTCAAATTTCATAGACAAATTACCCATAAACATCTTCCCTTTTCCCTCATATTTCTTTTTTCTTTATTTTTATACTTTCCTAGCGAAAACGCATACTCATATAGCTCTAATTCTCTTGTTCTGCGTTTTCGCTTAATATAAAAAGTAATTCATTTTTCATTGATTCAAATTCTTTTATTATTGTTTCTAAATTATTTTCAATGTTCTGGACTCTTATTTCAGATATTTTTCCATATTTATATGCAATTAATCTCTCAGCAACTATATAGTATGACCAACTTTCTGAAAAGCCCTATCATTTTTCTTCATTATGAACTGCAAAACCTATTGGTAATAAATTATTTCTCATACCAATTGAAACTGCGTTAGCTGAAATTCCTAAATAATCTCCTGCAATTTGACATGTTATTTTCGATTTTTCTAATATCTTCATCTGTATGTTTGCTCATATCAAATACCTCCTATTACTTTTTGTATACTAATTTTTAGAAAAAATTGTGTATTCCTTTTATATATACTTGTACCTTATCATATTTTTAAATTTTCCAATTACCTTTTTATTATTTTAAAAAAATAGTATAAAGTTTTTAATGATTTTTATTAGAATTTGAGTTCTATAATAACTCTGAATGAGAATCTGTTCTATTTCAAATGAATTAGTATATTTTTGATTGGCAAATTTATCAATCTTATTTCTAAATCTTTCCACATTTCATCTAAATTAGTATATCCTTTGCTTAACTCTATTCCTTTTTCTGCATCTTCAATAGTTTTTGATAGTTTCTACATTTAATTTTGGTACTTTTTATGTCTTCTAAATCTTGACTAAATCTTAATAAATATCCATTTTGGATCTTGTACTAAAAACTCTCTACATCCCATCAAAATATTTTCTTTTTCTATACCAATGTTCTTCCATCTCTACAAATATTTTTGTAATTTGATTTTTAGTCTATTATATATTTCATCTATATTAGTTACATCTATTTGAAAATTAATGCCTACTCCTAGTGGATATTCCAATTTTCCAGTTTCCCATTTATTATTTTCCTTATCTATCTGTTGTAATCATAATCTGTACATCTTCAAATTGCAAAAAAGCAAATTTATCTTCTTTTTCTATCATACACTATATGAAATCCAATCAAATCTATATAAAAGTATAAACTATCTTCTAGATTAAAAACATCTAACTCTAGGCAACATTTGATTCCAATTCATTTTTCTTCCTCCTTTTATATTAATATTTATATCATAATCAAATTCTGTAAGCAGCATTTCTTGGTTTTTAATGGAATTTTACCTTTGTCGATTTTATAAATCAAAAACTAATCAGGTTGTATATGACATTTTCCTAAATCCATTATATTTTCTATTCAAATAGTGATCTTTATACTTTTCTGGCAATTCCTGTTCATTAGTAAGAATTTGCTACAATACTATTTTTAATACAACAAACTTTTTAAAAGTGGACAGAATTTAATATAATTATTTTTATTTTTATAATTCTTTGGAAAATACTCTTTTCCAGCAATCCATAAATATTTATCAATATCTCTCAAAGTAAATTCTTCAATATCATAAAAATTTTTGAAAAATCATATAAAACCTTTTTAAAAATGTATAGTCTCTTAGATCTTTTCTTTTAAAAATTTGAAAATTTATCTGTTTCTTGAAAATGCCATAGCATAGTTTCAACAAAATAGTCATAAATAGGAAATTTCAAAGCTATTGTGATGGCTACAAAATTTTGATGCAAATGAATAAAAATATTTCTTTTCCCTGCTATTTCGATATCTGCTATATCATTTTACAAGTGAAGGGTCTCCATCTTTTAATCTTTTTATCTATTTGTAAGTCAAATATCTTTTTAGCAACTGGGTATATTAAAATATTTGTACTATAAAAATCATTTGAGACAACTACATTTTAATTAATATTTCATTTAAATCCGTATTATATTTATAATCTTCATGAAATAATTTATCTAAACTACTTTCTTGCCATATATAATGTTCTTCTAAATGGTCCCATTTATATAAATATTCTTTTTATTACTTTTTATTTGGTTTTTGGTATATTCTTCATTTATTTCACCTCTTGCTTTTATCATATTCTTCTTTAGAAAAAGCACATAATAATACATCGATATCATAATCAGAAAAATCCTTTATAAATTTATTGTATGCTTTCTTACATTGTTTAGTTGATATTCCCACTGGATTTTTCTAGATTACCACCAAATATTCCAGAACTAATTAGTGGAAAAGATATGCTATGTAGGTTATTTTCTTTTAATACAATTAAAAATTATAATAAGCATTGAATAAATCATCAAAGGCATCTTTTTCTGTCCAAAATCTGGTCCTACGGCATGAATAATATACCTACAGTATTTATATTAAATGCAGGAGTAATAATAGCATCTCCATCATTTAGAGGTGTTTTTATGCAAAACTTCACCTAATTCAACATAACCTGCTTTTTCTAAAAAAATAGCACCACATACTCCACCACCTGACATTAAATATTTATTAGCAGCATTTACGATAGCATCTACTTCTTGATTAATAGATGATGCATTTATTAAGTTAAAATGTGCTCATAAACTTATCCTCTTCCCCATATATAATTTCCTTTATTAGTCAATTCTAATACCTTTGGATTATTTTTCATCAATTTTTAGTCACGTAACATAAGTATATATAAAGCATTCTATATCTTTTCTATCTAATATCATTGAGAAATAGTTACTTGTCAATCCCCATCCCATAAATTAACTCGTAGCTCTATCTATATCTTGAATTTCACATCCTAGTTTTATGTAATCTTGTACTAAAAACTCTCTACATCCCATCAAAAATATTTTCTTTTTCTATATCAATGTTCTTCCATCTTTACAAATATTTTATATTTAGATTTTTATTGTTATAGATTTCATTATCTTCCGCTACTTTATAATATTCCGTAGATTCCATATCAGATTTATATTTATAATCTTCTGATTCATTTTCTGAATTAGCTTTATTCAAAAATATTTTTCAAAAATTTGCTTATTTTTCAATAATAGTTTGTTTTCTTTTTGTTTTATTGTCTCCATAAAACGTCTCATTGGTGGTAATATTTTTCAATGTCGGTTACTATTTGTTTTCACTTCTCCATCTCTAGAATTATCTAAAAACTTTTCTTGTTTCTTCTGAATTTAGATTCTCTTCTTCTATTAGAGTTTCTAAATCATGTTCTTTTTTGTTCTTTAACGAATGATGTCCAATCTTTATATATATCGTTATTAACATTAATTCTATCAATAAATCCTTCTATTAATTCTTTCTTTGAACGTAATGCTAAGCTTGAATTAATTGCTGTATTAATAGAGCCAAGTATTTCTTTATCTTTGCAATTTGTTTTGTGGTATTTTAGATACTAACATTAATATATAATCTATATTTACTTCTACTTGTTTTTACTAATTCCATTTCAAAGACAATATCATCTTTTTATACTTTCTGTTTCTTTTGATATTTTTAAATTCTTCATATAGGGTCTGCATACCTTCCTATATAATCTTGGAAATCTCTTTGTGATAATATTTCATTTCCTTTAAATTTATCAAATGAAAATAATATATTTCTTAATCTTAAAATGCTTCCCATATCTTTTATAAAGTCTTTTTTTGCTTGTTCACCTATAATTTGTTGTCCTAATGGGTATTTTTGTAATAGCTCTGCAATTCTTTCTTCGTATCCTTTATGGTATTTTTTTATTTTTCATCTGTATATCCATAATAGTAATCTTCATATGATTTTTAGTAAAACTATTCCACTCGCATTTTTATCGCCAAACAGTGCAATGGCATCGTTTGTTTCTTGTTACAAGTCTCTGAAGCATACGATGTTTCCATATGATTTTACAGAGTTTAAGATTCTATTGGTTCTTGAATATGCTTGTATTAAACCATGTTGTTTTAGATTTTTATCCACCCACAATGTATTTAAAGTTGTTGCATCAAATCCAGTTAAGAACATATTTACTACAATTAAGATATCTACTTCTCTATGTTTTACTCTATCAGATAAGTCCTTATAGTAATCTTGAAACCATTACCTTCTGATGAAAAAGTTGGTTTTAAATTTCTTGTTATATTCGCTTATTGCAAAGTCTAAAAATTCTCTTGAGCTTTTGGTCTAGTAATTCTGTTTCAAAGCCTTCATCATCTAAAATACCGTCTGCAGTGTCTTCTTCATTTGCTGCAAAAGAATAAATTGTAGCAATTGTTAAATCTTTTTGTGTTTTTGCAAGTTGTTTTTGAATTCTAGGTAATACTTTTTAGCGACAGGTATTGAACTACTGCAAATATTGAATTAAAGCCATTTAGTCTTTTTCCTCTTAAATCATATAAAAGAATTTCTTATTGTTTTTGATCAAAGTGATTTATAATGTATTCTACAACTTTAGCAATTCTTTCATGTGATGATAATACTTCTTCAGTATTGATTGCATTTACATTTCATCTTCTATATCTTCTTTTGGCTTTATTGTATTAACATAGTCAATTCTGAATGGTAAAAACATTTCCATCATTTATTGCATCTACAATGGTATATGTATGTAATTTTTTTCTCCAAATGCTTGTAGTTGTACAAAATGTCGTATTAGAATTATTCTTTGCATTTTGAGCAAATATTGGTGTACCAGTAAAACCAAACATATGAAAAATTCTTAAAATTCTTTACTATTATTTTGTGCATGTCTCCAAATTGTGATCTATGACATTCATCAAATATTAATACTATATGTTTTTGATATACAGGATGATTACTATTTCTTTTTACAAATTCACTTAATTTTTGAATTGTTGTAACAATAATTCTTGATGAATTATCTTCTAATTGTTTTTGCAGTATTTTTGTACTTCTATTTCCATTTGCAGAACCTTTTTCAAATCTATCATATTCTTTCATTGTTTGGTAATCTAAATCTTTTCTATCTACAACAAATAGTACTTTATCTATATATTCTAAATTTGAGGCTAATTGTGCAGTTTTTAAAAAGATGTAAGGGTTTTTCCAGAACCAGTGGTATGCCATATATATCCCCCGCTTCTATTGTTCCCATCTTCTTATAATTAGTTGATACTTCAATTCTATTTAATATTTTTTTCTGTTGCAACTATTTGATATGGTCTCATAACTAGTAATAATTCTTCTGATGTAAATACACAATATTTAGTTAATATATTTAGTATTGTGTGTTTTGAGAAGAATGTTCTCGTGAAAATCTACTAAATCATTTATTGGTTTGTTTGTTGAATCTGCCCAATAACTTTAGTAATTCGAAGCTGTTGCTTGTTTTTGCTCTTATTTCTAGTAGCAGTTTGTTCTTTTATATGACTATTTCTAGTTGTGTTTGAGTAATATTTAGTGTTTGTTCCATTAGAGATTACGAATATTTGTATATATTCATATAGCCCTGTTCCTGCCCAAAAACTGTCTCTTTGATATCTATTAATTTGATTGAAAGCTTCTTTTTAGAGCTACTCCTCTTCTTTTTTTAACTCAATATGAATTAGTGGCAACCCATTGACTAATATAGTAACATCGTATCTATTTTCGTAATTTCCACCATTTTCTACATATTGATTTATAACTTGTAATCTATTATTGTGAATATTCTTTTTGTCTATTAAAGAAATATTTTTGCTTGTTCCATTATCTCTTTTTAACACCTGAATATGATCTGTTTGAAATTTTTAGTTTTTCTACAATTCCATCATTATTATTTGCTATGTTAGTGTTAAAAATCTAGTCCATTCATTTTCAGTAAATTTATAATCGTTTAATAATTCTAATTGAGTACGAAGATTATTAACAAGTGCAGTTGAATCATGTATTATTAAATATTCATAGCCTTGTTCAGTAAGCATTTTTATAAATTCATTTTCTAATGCGGCTTCGCTTTGATATGCATCAGATCTATTTTTAATGGTTCATATTCAGTAACAACAGTAGAATCTTTCATTTCCATTACTACATTGTATTTATTCATATTATCCCTCTTTTATTTCTAATTCTTTAAAAAGTAAGTAGTTTATCTCTATAATACTCATATTGTTTTTGTCTTGCTTCTATTTCAGCAGGTAAACCTTCTAATAAATCTGAACAAAGTTTATCAAATTTATCTAAAATATATACTATTCTTTCTTGTCGTTCTTCAGATGGTATCAGTATTTCTAAATTTTCTATATATTTCTTGACAAACGAGGAATACTTGCTTTTTCTTACGTTTGATTTTATATAATCTTGCTTTAACAATAAATAATAATAGATGTATTTATTCAAAAACATTTTTGTGTCATATACAATTAAACAATCATCTGCAGCCCAAAAATCTTCTTTTGAATACCCTATTTCTCCAGCAGCACCTGCACTAATTATGTATGTTTTTCTTTATCATAATTTTTATCTTTATAATATCCCATTGGTGTTAAAAGTATTTTGATACACAGGATATTTCTCTTCGTCATTTAAATCTTTCTTTGTTACTCTTTTACCTCTAGAAATTTTTAGCTATATCAATTAGTCGTTTTTGAAGGTATATCATTATTAAACGTGTATATTTTTTTCTCTATAATACTCATATTGTTTTTTGTCTAGCTTTCAGCTCTGCTGAAAAGCTCTGCTGAGCTAAAGGTGAAATTGTCCAGAATACGGACAATTTCATCTTGAACTCTCAAAGGAGGTACAGCAACTTTAAAATTTTTCTAAGGTTGATAAAACTATATATGTCATAGCTGCTTCATTCTTATGTTTGTCCAAATACACCTTTTAAATTGTTAGATAATGAAAAGTATAAATATTTTTACATTAATATCTTTACTGAAATTTGTTAACACATAAGTTCGTTGGTAGGCATTAAATTTTCCATATAATGTTTTAACATCTCCTATATTAGCATTGCCTGCAATCAGTAAAAGCTTCTTCATCCCACCTATAAGTATCTGTTTTGCTTGGCTCTTTTGCAGTAGTAAAAAAACATATACTCTCCATTTTCTACGGCTGCATTTGCATTTAGTTTCCCTGTTTCAATTTTACAACAAGCACCAATGCTTTTTATATTCTACACCATTAGGGACATAGTTTATTTATTAAATCACCTATCTTACTCATACTACACCTCGATCTCTGAAATGATTTTTATTTATTGCGTCTCGAAGTTCTTGTTCTTTTTGCTACTATTTCATCTATTTCTTTATTCAATTCTACTATGTTAATCTTTTCTCTGGTATCTTCTTTTTCTATATAAGTTGAAACGGATAAATTATAATTATTTTCTTCTATTTCTTTATTTGAAACAAGTTTTAGCAGTATATTCTATATCTTGTCTGTTCTCAAATATTTTTTTACAATATTATTTATATTTTTCATCAGTAAGTTTATTGTTGTTTGTTACTTTTACAGATTCTTTTAGATGCATCTATAAATAATATACTATTATCTTTCTTGCTCTTTTTAATACCATTATACATGTTGCAATACTTGTTCCAAAAGAATAAGTTATCTGGTAACTGAATAATACAATCTACAAAATTGTTGTCTATTAAATATCTTCTTATTTTTGTTCTGCACCGCTTCTGTAAAAAAATTCCTGGAAAGCAAAACGATTGAAGCGGTTGCATTGGTTGCTAGCCATGATAAAGAATGCATGATAAATGCAAAAATCTGCTTTTTGATTTTTGGTGCTAATACTCCTGCTGGTGAATATCTTGGATCATTAATTAAAAATAGGATTATCATCACCTATCCACTTTTATTGAATATGGTGGATTTGATACTATTACTTCAAATGGTTCATCATCCCAGTGTTGTGGTGAAACTAGAGTGTCTTCATAAGTTTATTTCTTGCCCATAGAATCCATTTCTTACATTATCTTTTCCTAAAAATTTTAGCTGATTTTAATAAAAGTGAACCTGAACCACATGCAGGGGTCATATACTTTATTAACAGAAGTTTTTCCAACTATAGCAAGTCTTGTTAATAACTCACTTACTTCTTGTGGTGTATAGAATTCTCCTCCAGATTTTCCTGCATTTGATGCATACATAGACATTAAGAATTCATAAGCATCTCCAAAGGCGTCGATTGAATTATCTTGATATTTTCCTAAATTAATACCTGCAATTCCATCTAAAATTTTTACAAGCTTTTCATTTCTTTTTTTGGAACTGTGGCTCCAAGTTTATTACTAATAACATCTATATCATCAAATAATCCTGAAAAAGTCATCTTCACTTTCTGAACCCTTAGCTGAATTTTTCTATATTATTAAATATCTTTTCTAATGTTTCATTTAAATTTTCATCATCTTTTTGCTTTTTGCAAACATTGCAAAAATAATTCTGAAGGTAGTATAAAAATCCTTTTTCTTTTTACTAGATTTTTGCCTTTCTGATTCAGCTACTTCATCTGATAGTGTGGCATAGTCAAAATTTTTTTGTCTCCAGCTTTTCTTTCTCCTTCATTTATATAATTGGTTATATTTTCTGATATATATCTATAAAAACATGATTCCCAATATGTATTGCTTAAAATCCATCCATCAACAGAACCTCTTAAGTCATCTGCTATTGACCATATTGCTTTTATGTAATTCATCTCTTTCTTTATTACTTGGCATAAAAACTTACCTCCAAAAAATTTATTAAAGTTCTATTATATTTTATATCATAACTAATCCTTTTCCTCAATAAATATATGTATTTTTATATTTATTATATTTATTATTTTTATTTAAAAATATATTATTGATTGCAATATAAAAAGCAAAAATATTTAGTAATACTTAATTACTATTATTTTTGCTTTTTGTTTAGTTTATTTAGTTCAATATAGTATTTAATCATTTCAGTATATTGATCTTGTGCGTTTAAACAAGTGTCGATTAAATATCCTTTTTTTCTGTATTGGTTTGGTATTGATTTAATCCTCTGTAATAGAATAATTTATCTTTATCTAAAATGATAAATGGCACTATATTATTTTTAAGCATTCTTTAAATGCGATTATTCGACCAATTCTCCCGTTACCGTCTTGAAAAGGATGAATTTTTTTCAAAATTAGCATGAAAATTCTATTATATCGTTTATGGTCTTTAACTTTATAGATTTATACCATTCTAATAATTTTTCATATCTCTTTCTACATTTTTGGGCTTGTAGTTTTTAGGCCCTACTTCGTTAGGTAACTTTTTATAGTCTCCTACTAAAAACCATTCTTTCTTGCTATCAGATGTTCCTTCTTTTAATATCTTGTGGAACTCTTTTTATCATTTTCTTCAGTTAGTTCTTGGTCTGCTACATCGAGCATATACTCAACTAATTTAAAATGATTAGTTGTTTCTAATATATCATCTAAATTGGTTATTGTGTTTTTTTCAGTTAATAGAGTATTCGTTTCATAAATATACCTTGTTTGATCTTCTGTAAGCTGACTTCCTTCTATATGGTTTGTATTATATGCAAACGTAATTTGAGTATTGTGATATAAAATTACCTTTTAAATTCATATCTTTTTGTTCTCTTAATATATCTAATATGTTTATTTTTGAAATATCAAATGTATTTTCTTCGGTTTTTATTAATTCATTAACTGATATCTCAAATATTTCTGCTAATTTTTTTAAAAGATTCAATACTAGGTTCTAGAGCATTTGATTCATATTTTGACATTGTTGCAGGACTTACATTTAGTATGCTTGCTACTTCATTTTGAGTCATTTTTTTATTTTCTCTATATGATTTTTATTTTTGTTTCTAACATGGTAAAACTCTCCTTTTTAGTTGTAAGGATATTATATCATAATATTTCTAAAAAGAAAGTTTTACACTAATATTTAAATTTTATTTCTATAATTGAATTTTTATATCTTTTATTTTTGTTTAATTATTATAATTTAACAAATTCATTTAAAAATGATAATAATGACATTAATTTTTCTTTCTTTTTGCATATTCAATGTTTATAGTTCCTATTTTTTTGTGCCTAACCATTCATTTGTCTGAATTTCAACAAATATCTTTTCTATACATTTCAGAAAAAAATTAAAATCTAACTCTTTTTCATTTTGTGTCATTAAAAATTATTAAATACCTTTACTAATTCTGTGTTCTTTATTATTATGCTTTTTAAATTCTTCTTCCCTTGTCCATTAATTATTTTATTATAAAGATTGATATCATATATTTTTATACCTAAGATTATAGGGGAATAATATGTATTTTGATAGTATTGTATCATTTATATTTTCTTTTTAAATTAATATAATTATAAATAATAGAAATTAAGTTAAAATATCTGTTAATTTGTCTTAGCGAAAATTTGAATTGTATGCAGATTTCTTTTGAACAAGTATCAAAGTATTCTCTTGAATATATATTTATTATATTTAAAGATTTTATATAGTTTTCTATATCTATTTCCCTTAAAGTAAACTGTAAAATCAAAAATTTATCAAGATATTGATATCCGATTAATTCCTTCTCCATAAAATTTCTTTATTGTATATTGTAGTTCATTTAAGTTAGTCGAAAAATATAAAATTGAATCTTTCATCATCAAAAATGTTTAATTCTTTCCAATAATTTTATTGCAAAAGAGGATTGCACCTATCAAGTTCGTCAACGAATATTACTATCTTATTCGTTTTTTTCAATCATTATTACTTCAAGTAATTCCTTAAAAAGTATTCTTTAATTCTTTAATAGAATATACATCCTTAGTTAATTTAGTTTGTTTTTAGGATCATATTGTAATTCTAAACCAATGCTTGCGCCGGATGTATTTTTGATATGAGAAACCAATTTTAAAATTTGAAATCATTTTACTAATCTTTTCTTTTTATAGGTTCACTCTTTTCTTCTATTTTTAAAATTAGGGGTTTTGATCAATTATATTATAAATTAGTGTTAATAGTGGATCTTCATTAGAATCATATTCCCATGCATTATAATAAATTGGATATAATTCGTTTTGTATATTAATATTATATAATTGCGTAATTTTTAAAATGGTCAATAAATTTTTAAATCAGGATTAATATTAGAATCAATACAATTTAAGTTTTTTTATAACTTCTGTTGCTTGATGAACAAAAAAATGTTTTTACCTGACCCCCATTCTCCATTTAACGAAATTATATGTATGTCTTTAGTTAAATATAAAAATTTTTACAAATCTTTTTAAAATTTCATTTCTTCCTAAAAATATCTTCATTAATCGTTTTAACGATATTTTCATATGTTGGTTTTAATTCTAAATTCATTTTCTTCTCTTTCTTTAATAATTATCTATATTTTTCATATTTTTTTAAAAATTTTTCCTATATCGATTTTTTTCTCATCGCCATATCTGAATTAGTTATTGTATAACTTAATTCTTTATCAAACCATTTAGGGGACTGGTATTGAGTTCGCTTGTTCTTCTGAGTTGAACTCTATTTCGGCAAAGATTATGCCATCATAGATACCATGAAATACATCTAATTCGATTTTTAGGTCTTCTATATATGGAATTATATATCTTGTTTTTGATAAAGAATTGTAGCTTGGATTTGTTGGTAGCTATTGTATTCGGCTTCGGTTATTTCTTTTTCGATTTCGTTAACTGATAAATTCTTTTTTTGTCTGTTTTGATTGTGTATGTATATGTTGTTTTTGTTGTTTTTATGCATTTTCGTTTTCTTACTATTGTTAATTTGTCTATATATAAATAGTCTTGTACCATCTCAATTTTATTATAATTGCTTAAGTCTAGGTGACTTATTTCTTTTTACTAAAAATTTCTTTTTCGATTTCCATTGTATTCTCCTTTTTATATAAAATGAAAACAGCCCCATTTGGAGACTGTTTCGCATTAGATTTTATAAGATAATTGAAAGGACTTTTGGTCGCATTTCAACTTGTCTCCCATCTTTCTTTATTCGTTATGTATTATAACTGAATAAAGGTGTACCTCAAATCTTATTAAAGAAAAATCAGGAGGACTTGATTGCCTCGTAGTTTAAAATGAGTGAGGGCTTGGAATTCATTGCTACTATTATAATACAATTATTTAGTTATGTACATAGGCTTGGCTATATATTTTATAAACCTAATTCATCTAGTTGTTTGGAGTTAGATTATCATATTCCCAATAATGTCCAGGCCTTGAGTCTATTCCATCAATTTGTTTCTTTTTAGATTTACAGAGTCTATACTTGTACTTCCTTTAGGTTTTGTTGAATTTGAGCTTTGATTCTTTTTAGTATTGTCTGAAGAATTGTTTTTGTTTTCTTTATTTTCTTTTTGCTGGTGGTGTATTTGGTTGCTTTGAATTAGTTGAAGCAGAGTTGTTTGTTATTGATTTTGATTGCTCTTTTGGGATTGGGTTTGATTCATTAGCCGCTTCTTGTGTGGGTTCTTTTTGGTTCTATTTTGATTTTGATGGTTTTCTCTGCTTTGTTGTTTGATCTATCTGTTGCAGTATATGTTATTTCGTATTCACCTACTTTGTTTGTGTCAATATCGCCGGTTATTACTAATGGGATATCTTTGTCTATATTGTCCTCAACTTTGATGTTTTGTGTTAAATCAATTGTGTCACCTTGTTTGATTATTATATCTTTTGCTCCAATTATTTCTGGCTTGATTGTATCGATTATTTGTTGTGCTTCTAGCTTTTCTTTTTTTCTGTTTTGTGAAGTAGGATTTTTAGTAAAATGTCGGCTGCTATTATTAATGAAATAATAAGTGTCACTGAAATTATTATTAATATTTTTTGTTTTTGCCATAATTAAAACTCCTTTTTAATTATATTATCTGTCAAAAAGTCATCTATATCATCTTTATCGTTATTTCCATTTAAGAATGTGTCTACATTTTTTTGAATGTCATCATCTTCTTCAATTTGCTTATCTCTATTTGTTTCATATTCTTCTTTTTGTGGTGTTTTGATATTATCAAAATTGCCTTCAATGAATGAGTCTATATTTCTTTGTCTTTCTTCTGCTTCATTTTTCTGATATATAATTGTCGTTTCGTCTATCGTCTTCTAGTGTTTTTACTATTATCGTCTTCCATATCTAAAAAAAGCATCTATAGCATCCATATTGATTTCTCTGTTTCTTTTTTTCTATTTCTTCATTAATTTTTGATATTTCGTGTTCAATATTGTTAAATTCCATGTTTTTCTCTAACTTATTTTTATTTTAAATATTCATCTACGAATCTGTTGTTTGTGAAGTCAGCATTGTTTTTGCAATCTTTATGAATTCATCTACCATTTCTTTGGTGATTTTGCTGCTTTTTTCTCGTAGAATTTCTTTAGTGGTTTTTGTAAGTCCATCATTACTTTTTGTGGCTTTGTTGACGTTTTTGTTTGTTTAGTAAGTTTTCCATTCTCTTCATTTCATGTTCGAATATTACTTTACCTATTTTTGGTATGTTTTAGTTGTTCTATTGTGTTTTCGTCATTAATTTCATTTTAATTTGATTGTTTTTGCTTGGTGTTTTTGTAGCCCTAGCAATTGTTCGAATTCATTATCTGTTATTTCTTTGACGTCACCTGTGTAGTATTTTGGTGAAATATTGGTTTTAATGATGTTTTTATCACCTTTAATGTTTATGGTGGTTGATAGTACTATTTCTGCGCTTGATTTACCGATTAAAATTGTGTACGTTCCGTCTTCAATGTTCCATTTTTAGATTTGTGTCATAGTATTCGAATGCTTCATTGTTGAGTGTTATTGTGATTGTTTTTTTCTTCGTTTGGGGTTAGATAAACTTTTTCGAAGGCTTTTAGTTCTTTTTCTGCACGGAATATTTTTGAATTTGGTTTGCTTATGTATATTTGTGCTATTTCTTTTTCCAGCATATTTTCCAGTGTTTTTGATGTTGAAGTTTATTGTTGTTTCGTTGTTTGTTTGCGTGATTGTTAAATTTGAATATTCAAATGTTGTATAAGCTTAATCCATAACCAAATGGATATTGTACTGGGATTTTTGCTTTGTCAAAATAGCGATATCCAATGTAGATTGATTCTTTGTAAGATACATTTACTTCGTTTCCTGGGAAATTTTTTTATATGATGATACATCTTCATATTTGATTGGATATGTTTCGGCTAGTTTACCACTTGGATTTACTTTTTCCTAGGATTGCATTTATTATTGCTTGGCCACTTGCTTCTCCTCCTAGATATCCTGTGATTATGGCTGGTACTTTGTTTGACCATGGCATTTGCAATGCTTGAGCCGTGTGATAGTATTATGATTGTGTTTTTGTTTAGCGAACTAATTGATTCTATTAATTTTATTTGATTTTTGTGGTAGGTCCATTGTTGTTCTGTCCATACCTTCTGATTCGTAGTTTTCTGTTAGGCCTACAAATAAAAGTACTGTGTCACTTGATGTTGCTAGTTCTTTTGCTTCTCTTAATAATGCTTTGTCATTTTCTGATTCTATTCTTTCATATCCTTGTGCATACTTGAAAAGTTATGTTTTCTGATAGTAAACTGTAATATGCGTTGTCTAGTTTATATGGGTTTATTGTTGAGCTTCCTGCTCCTTGGTATCTTGGGTTCTTAGCCATATCTCCTATTACTGCGATATTTGATGTATTTTTTTAATGGTAGTATATTATTTTCATTTTTTTAGTAGAACAATTGATTCTTCTGCTATTTTTTTGTGCTATTTTATGGTGTTCTTCTTTATCATATTGTTCTAATTTTCTTTCAGCACATTTTAAATGCTATGTTTAGTATTCTTTCTACTATTTGATTTAGATATTCTTCTGTGATTTGTTTTATTTTTTTACCGCTTCTATTATCTCTTCTACACCATTTCCTCTGCCACCCGGCATTTCTAGCTCGTTTCCGGCTATTAATCCCTCAACTCTTTGGTTATTTGCTCCCCAGTCTGTTATTGTGATTCCTTCAAAATTCCATTCTTTTTTTAGAATATCTAGTAATATTTTATTTTCACTTGCGTATTTGCCATTTACCTTATTATATGAGGTCATTACGCTCCATGGATTTGAGTTTTTACGGTGTATTCAAAAGGCTTTTTAGATAGATTTCTCTTAATGTTCGTTCATCGATTAACACATCAATTGTTCTTCTACGGTTTTCTTGATTATTTACTGCAAAATGTTTTAGACTTGCTCCAACATTATTTTCTTGTAATCCTTTTTACGTAATTGTTTGCTAATATTGAGGTTAGATATGGATCTTCTGAAAAATATTCAAAGTTTCGGCCACATAGTGGGTTTCTTTTTGATATTCATTGCTGGTCCTAGCACTATGTTTATGTTTTCGCATTTAGCTTCTTCTCCAAGTGTTTTTCCATATAGATATGCTATGTCTTTGTCCCAGCTGTTTTGCTAGTGTTGAACCTGATGGAAAACATATTGATACTTCGCTTTCATTTACTCCTAAATTATCGCCTTTTTCTCTTTGAATTCTTAGTCCATTTGGTCCATCCGACATTGTTATTGATGGGATGCCTAGTTTATCTATGTTTAAACTATGCCAATAGTCTTTTCCTACACATAGTTTTGCTTTATCTTCTAATGTCATTTTATTGATAATATCTAAATATTTCATATTTGCTTCCTTATTTTTGATGATTTGCTATTAATTTATCACATGAATCCCTTGATATCAATATATTTCTTTGACTTTGTTGGATTTACATTATATAATGGAAATATCGTACAATTGAATATGTAGTTTATCAAGGAGGTAATTTATGCTGTTTAGTGTAATAGTACCAATGTATAATGCCAGTAAGTCTATCAGACTTTGTCTGGAAAGTATTTTGCGGCAGAACTTTGATGATTACGAAGTTATAATCATCAATGACGGTTCAACGGATGATAGTGAGTCCATCTGCAGAAAGGTTACTAACGGACATGATAATGTGTTCTTATACACCTTTGAAAATGGAGGTGTTGGCAAAGCACGCAGGCGTGGGATTCAGCGGGCTAGAGGTGATTTTTTAATCTTTTTGGATACGGACGATTTCATAAGTCCAGATTTATTGAAGAGGCTAGCAAGAATCATTGAATTTCATGGGGATGTTGAATTGGTTAGATATCATGCCAATCTTATCAATGATGATGAAGGTAAGGATCATCAGAGATATAATTCGGACGTGAATCTAAATACTCCTATGACGGGTTTTGATGCGCTCAGAGCATGGACGAACCTTGGGAAGAAGTATGCTCTTTATTGGCTATTTGCTTTTTAAGAGGAAACTTTTTGACAGGGTCGCTCCTATACCGAACTTAAGATGCTATGAGGATGTTGCGTACATTCCTCTTTTTAATAGCATCTGCTGAAATAGTTATATCTACGGACTATGTTGGGTATAATTATGTCTGTAATACAGATGGTAGTCTCACTAATTCGCAAAATATCGATAAGCAGCGTACAAGAGCATATGATTTTTTTACTATGCTTATGATTACGCTACTAAAAAAACATGAGAGATTTGCTGGACTCTAATTTTTGAGTTTAGAGTGTTTTTTTGTGGAAGATTACAAAAGGAGGCTAAAGGCATATTTTTGATGGGTTGGATGAATCATTGAAGGATGAGTTTACTCGTCTTTACGATCTTTAAACTACAAAAGGAGAACTAGAAATCTTAGTTCTCCTCTTTTTATTTAGATTTTTTTCCATTGTTCTTCTTTAAATCCGATAAATATTTGATTATCTGTTATTAGTAGTGGTCTTTTGATTAGCATTCCATCACTTGATAATAATTCTATCTTTTCTTTGTCACTTAATGTTGGTAATTTGTCTTTTTAGGTTTAGTGCTTTATATTTTAAACCACTTGTATTGAACCATTTTTATTTCTTGATTGCTTTGTTTTATCCATTCTGTTAGTTCTTCTGCTGTTGGTGTTTCTTCAATAATATTTCTGTCTATGAATTCAATATTATTGTGTTCTAACCATTTTTTTGCTTTTTGGCAAATTGAACATTTTGGATATTCTATAAATATATTTTTCATAATTATTTCTCCTTTTTGATATAAAAAAATGAGGCATTGGATTTCCAATGCCTTTTAGTAAATCTGTAAGCCGGGTTCTGTCGAGAATGGTCATTTATCTATTCTATATATTGCTATATAGCTTAAGCCACCAAATTAAGAAGATGACGAGCAGTCTTAATCTTCTTGTCTCGGTGTTGCTCCAGATGGGGTTTTACACGGCTAGGGGTATCACTATCCCTACGGTGAGCTCTTACCTCGCCTTTTTCATCCTTACCATTATAAATAATGGCGGTTATTTTCTGTTGCACTTTCCTTAAGGTTTCCCTCACTTGACGTTATCAAGCATCCTTGCTCTATGGGGCCCGGACTTTCCTCGTACGCTGGCTTTCGCCCGTGCTATACGTAACCATTCAATTTGCTATTTTATTTTACTCTGATTATTGTTAATTGTCAAATTTAAGCATTGTTTTTTATTTGCAAATTTTTTTGTTCGTTTTTATTTTTCTTGCTATTAATTCTTTATATTTTTCTCCACGTTCTTCAAAGTTTTTAAAAGAATCCATAGCTTGCTGCTGCTGGTGAGTAAGCATATTGTATTTGGTTTTGTTATTTCTTTTGCTTTTTTTCACTGCTTCTGCTAAGTCTTGTACTAAAATTGCTTTTATTGTTTGTTAGTTCTTTTTGCTATTTTATGGCCTGTGTCTAGCATACATATTATGTGTTCAATATTTGAGTTGTTTAAGAAATCTATTAATGGTTGATAATGTATTCCTCTATCCATTCCACCTATTATTAATGTGTTTACATTTTTTTAATGCGTTTACTGCATTTATTGTTGCTGCTGGTATTGTTGATATTGAGTCATTGTAATATGTGATATTATTGTATGTTCCAGCATTTTTCAAGACGATGTTCTAGTGGATTGAAGTTTTCAATTGTTTTGTTCTACTTTTTCCATGTCTAGTTTTTAATATTTTAGCTACTCCTAGTACAAACATTATATCGTTTAAATTATGATTTCCTAATAGCTTTCGTGGATTATTTATATTATATAGTGGTTTATGATTATAACATACATTTTCACCTTCTATATTAATTAAATCGTTATTTACTGGTATATCTTGCTTATTTTTCATAAGTTACTGATATTTTTCTTACCTTTTGCTTTTAAATTCTGATATTTTTGTTTCTTATTAATTCAAAAATCTGAATTGTATAATATGTAGTCGTTTATAGTTTGATTTCTAAATATTTGTGATTTTGCATTTATGTATTCATCATAGTTGTTATGGTGGTCTAAATGCTCTTCAAATATATTTAAGAAAATTCCTATGTTTGGTGAATGATGTAAAAAAATTCTAATTGGTGTGATGAATTTTTCTAATACTATTGTTTTATCTTTTGTCATTTCTTCTATTTTGTCGAATATTGGAATTCCTATATTGCCTGCAAATACTGCTGATTTTCCTTGATCTTGCAATATTTTTGTAGATTAATGAACTTGTTGTACTTTTTCCTTTTTGTTCCTGTTACACTGATTGTTAGTGAATCAGAATATTTTAGCAATAGTTCTAATTGTGATGATATTTTTGTCATATATTTTTACTTGTGTCGATGTCTTTAAATGTGATTCCGGGTGTTTTGATGATTAAATCATAGTCATTTAGATTGTTTAAATAGTCTGAGCCGCATTTTAATTCTATATTGTTGTCGTTTTTTTATTAATTCATCATTCTTTAAATCTTGGATATCTCCAATGTATAATTTTTGTTTGGGAGATATTTTTCTAATAAATTTGTATGTTGATCTACCTTCTCTACCAAAAACCTAGAATTATGACTTTTTTTATATTTATTTCATTTATAATTTCATTAACCATTGAAAAATTGCTCCTTTTTAGTATGTTATCTAATTCTTTTGGCAAATTATTTTTCTTCATTGTATCTTTTTGTAATATCTTCGCTTAAATCGTATAGTCCATAGTTTTCTTTATAATATTTTTAATAAATATGGTAATTCTTGTCCTTCTAGGTTTACGATTGTTTTTTTGATACTGCAAAGTTGATTTCTTCAAATGTTCCTACACATTCAAATGGTTTCCAATCACTGTGTCCTGTAAGGCCTTTGAATGTTTCTAATAATGTTTCGTCTTCATATAAGTCCTTTTTGAATATGTCTATTAAATCTGCTTTATATAGGAATGGGCTTAATATGATGTATACAAATAGACATTTTTGGACATGAGCAACACCAATGCCATGGCTCTTTTCTTGAACCTACATTGCAGCTTTTTGAATATTTGATGGTATTTCTTTTTGTTTTGCAAATAATTTGGCTATTTGTAATTCATTTAGTGGACGTGAAAGCTGAAATAAAATGTTGGAATTTTTAAATATTTTGTAGAATAATATTTAAAGTCTTCTTCATATTCATAGCTTTTTGAGTATTGATGGTTGATGTTTTCTCCAACAACGTTTGATTCATTTGCGCTTGATTCATTTTGATAAACAGATATATTTGCGATGTGTTAAATATCCTAGTAAATATGTTGTGAATGAAACCATTGCTGAAAATGGTGTATGTCCATTTATATATCCTTGTTTTACTAAATCGATTAAGTTTGGGTCTATTGTTCTCTTGATTTTCGATTATATTATCATTTTCAAATCCTGCTGCTTTGGCACATGCTAGTGTTACTTCTTTTTGGATTTATTATTAGACAATAATCCTTGCTTGTGTCTGTTGGTAGTACTTCTAATGTTACGTTTGAGTCTTTTTCCTCCACCTACTGGTATTATGAAGTTTGTATATTCTGCTTCATTAATGTTTTTTTAAGTCGTTTTCTATGTTTAATTCTTCTCCAATTGACTTTTATATTCATTAATTCGTCTTCTGATATTTCTATATTATTTGTATATCTTAATTCTCCTAATCCTAAATAATATAGCTTTTTGAACCATTTTATTTGATCTTCGTTAATATGTCCTGCTTTTTATTATTACATTTTTTTGAAAAATGTTGATTTCCAATATGATATTAATTCTACTAATCCTATATTGAATACTAAATTTTTCACAATATTGTTATTTATAATTGGTTCTTTTATATAATTCTTCTTTTTATTGTTAGCTTGGATTAAATGTTGTTAATCCTTCTATTTCAAATTTGAATGTTATATATATGTTTTCATTATCTTCTTCTGTTTTATATGAATCATATATAAAAATTTGGATATTTTTCTCTTAATTCTTTATATTTTTTTGAGTTATCAATCATGTCTGTCATAGTATATCTCCTACATCTTAAAACTATATTTAGTATATTATATATTGCTACATATATCAAGAATTAGAGGATATTATCAATTGAAAAAATATAAAAAAATGGAATAAAGCTTTTTACTTATTCCATTCTTTATTATTTATTAGTATTTTGTTGTTTTTTTGTTATTTAATAATATTTGTAAAAGTGTTCCATTTCCTAAAAAAAGCTAAATATAGAAAATAGTATTGGTGATATAATTGGAATTAGAAGTATTCCTATTGCCAATATAAAAAGAAACAAGATTTAATACAATTGACATTATAATCAAAAAAATTTTTATCATTTTCTTTTTAAAGATTTTTGCTAATACTGCAGCTTTCAAATGTTTGAATATATATATATTATTGTAAAAAGTAGTGTAGCTGTAGAAAAAAAGTATTGCGCTTATTATTAGCATAAAAATTATTATCTTGTGCAAAAATAATTAAATTTATAATTATAAAAAGATACATGAACATAAAAAAATGCAGATATGAATGAATACGGAATTGTTTTTTTGGTATTTCTGTGATTTGTTGTATTTTTGTTAATGTTTTTTTACTTTTACAAATAATTATTATTGGCATTATAAATGAGGCAATTAAGCATAAAGTAGAAATTATTATGATTAATATGCTAAATTTGAAAAAAATCTAATAAAAGCCATAAATGGCTTTAAAGAAATTGATGCCTGTAGATCTATCCAAATATGTATCCCAGGGATCCGTTGTTTTAGGAGGAGTTGTTTCGTCCCATTTGTAGTTTTTCATTGTTATCTATACTATTTATATCATTTCCTAGATCTAGTCTTGAATCTGATGTATTAGGAGTTATTTCATCCCATTTGTAGTTTTTCATTGTTATTTATACTATTTATATTATTTCCTAAATTTAGTCTTAAATCTGAAGCATTTACTTTAAAATTAATAGTAAATATTAATAATATTGATAGTACTAACACTATAGTGCATAGTATCTTTTTCATTTCAATTCTCCTTTTATTTGCTTTTATCTTTTTATTTTTTTCTTTGTCTTTTTCTTCAGACTCTATTTTTACTTTATCTTCTTTCACTTCTGTTTTTTTCTTCAGTTGCTACTGGTGTTTCGGCAGTTTTTGATTTCTGTTGTTTGAACTTTTGTTTCTTCTGGTTGACTTTTAGTGAATACTAAATTTAATAATATTCCCATTCCTATTAATGTTAATATTCCTGATATTATTCCAATTCCTATTACTTCTATTATTGCTAATATAATACTGAAGATTAATGTCATTAATATAACAAATCCATTGCCTTTTGTTTCCATTTTTTTAGCTACTAGTGATGCTAACCATACAATTGCATATACATGTGCTAACAATATTAATAATATGAATAATAATATTAGTATTAGTGCTAATTTTGCAAAGATTCCTGTAATTAATAGTAAGAATGAAACAAGTGGTACTATTAAGAATAATGATAATGCTAATAGTCCTAATAATACTGCTTTTACCAAATTCAATGTTTTGTAATCTTGTTTTTGTTTCTTTATTTACATTTAATATAATTGCTGCTAGTACTAGTATTACTGCAATTGTTGATATTATTGATACTGTTTTTTTGAAGCAATTTTTTTCTGTTAATGTTGGTTCTACATTTTTGTCACTTATTTGATAAAAAAATGATAATTTGCTTTTTAAACTGTTCTGGTATATTATTGTCATTTTGTGAGCTTAAATATATTTCTCTTCCAATTTTTGTGCTTGGATCTATTACGATTTTTTTGTGCTCCAATATATACATTTGCTAAAAACTGTATTATTTCTGTTTAAATTTAAACTTTCTGATGCTGAATATATATTGTTTACTACTGTATTTTTGAATGTTAATATCTTGTCCTATTAGGTAGATACTTCCATTTACATGTAGGTTTGCTATAGAAATATTTTGTGATAATAGATAAATACTTCCATTTACTGTTCCAGATAATTTTGCTGATTTCGACATGATATACATGTTTCCTTCAATTACTGCATTTGGATTTGTTTGTTCAAATACTTCTTGCATTATAAATTTGTCTGAATAATCTTTTGCTGTGTCAACTACTTTGCTAGAGTTATCTGTTTTTGAATCTGTAACTGGTACAGCATTGCTTTTAATAATATTTTCGATTGTTGATGTTTGTGTTTTTTTGTCAAATCTTCCAATCCTGAGATTTGTTTTTGTTAGTTCATCAAGTCCTGAAATTGGTGTTACGTCTGTTGCATTTACATTTGAGATTAATGCAATTGTTAGTATTATTACTGCTAACATTGTTGAAAAACTTTTTTTCATATTATTTCCTTTCTATAATTCAATTGTTAATGAATTATTTTTCTGATTTATATTGTCTACATTTTACATTACATGTAGATAATAAACGTTTTGATGCAATATTTGATTCTGTGTTGCTATATTTATCTGATAAATAAATAACTTCTTTAATTCCTGCTTGAATTATTGCTTTTTGCACATTCATTACATGGAAATAAATCAACATATTTTTTTGAATCTTCTAAATTTGCTCCATGACTATTTAAGATTGCATTTAATTCTGCATGGCATACATAGGCATATTTTGTATTTAGAAGTCTCCTTCTATCCCAAGGCATTTCACTATCTTCAAATCCTTTTGGTGCTCCATTGTATCCTACTGATAATATTTTTATTATCCTTACTTACAATACATGCTCCTACTTGTGTATTTGGATCTTTACTTCTCATTGCTGATAGTTTTGCGACTCCCATAAAATATGTGTCCCATGATATATAATCTTTTCTTTGATTACTCATACTAATACCCTCTTACTTAAATATTTTTTTCATTGATAATTTTTACTTTTTTTGTTTTTCTCTGTCTATTTCAATTACTTTTACTTGTACTACATCACCAATTGCTACAACTTCTGATGGTGTTTTGATAAATTTATCACTTAATTCTGATAAATGTACTAATCCATCATGTTTTACATCAATGTCTACAAATGCTCCAAAGTCTGTGATATTTCTTACGGTTCATGTTAATAATTGTCCTTCTTTTTAAATCATCGAAAACTTAATACATCACTTCTTAATACAGGTTTTGGCATATCATCTCTAGGGTCTCTGCCTGGCTTCTTTAACTCATTGATAATATCTGTTAATGTTAATTCTCCTATATCTAATTCTTGTGCTTTTGTTTTTTTATGTCTATTTTTGATAGTTCGTCGTTGATTTTTAGCTAATTTTTGCTTTATCTAGTAAATCTTCTTTTTATAATTTATACTTTTTTTAATAATTCTTCTGTTTGTTTATAACTTTCAGGGTGTACTGCTGTATTTTCTAGTGGGTTTAGTCCTTTAGGTATTCTTATGAATCCTGCACATTGTTCAAATGTTACTTTTCCTAATTTAGGTACATTTAATAATGTTTTTCTTTCTTCATATTTACCATTTTCTTCTCTATATTTTACTATGTTTTTGGCGATTGTCATGTTAATTCCTGATACATATGATAGTAATGATGGGGTTGCTGTGTTTACATCTACTCCTACTTCATTTACTGCATCTTCTACAACGCCTGTTAATTCTTCATTTAGTTTCTTTTGATTTACATCATGTTGATATTGTCCAATTCCAATTGCTTTTGGATCTATTTTTACGAATTCTGCAAGTGGGTCTTGTAATCTTCTTGCTATTGAAATTGCTCCTCTTAATGATACATTTAAGTCTGGGTATTCTTCTGTTGCTGGTTTTTGAAGCGGAGTATACTGATGCTCCTGCTTCACTTACTATTACATAATTTACTGTGATATTATATTCTTCTTTTTACTTTTGCAATTACACTTGATACAAATTGCTCTGATTCTCTTGAAGCTGTACCATTTCCTATTGCTATTATATTGATTTTGTTTTTAATATCAAATCAATTAATTTAGTGTTGATCCTTCAATATCATTTTGTGGTTCTGTTGGATATAAAACTGCTGTATCTAACACTTTTTCCTGTTTCATCGATTACTGCTAGTTTTGCAACCCGTTCTATATGCTGGATCAAAACCTAGCATTTTCTGTATAGCCTTTTAATGGTGCTCCTAGTAATAATTGTTTTGCATTTTTCCAAATACGTCTATTGCTTGAAGATCTGCCTTATCTGTTAAATCTGATCTGATTTCTCTATCTAATGATGGTTCTATTAATCTTTTCCATGAATCTGCAATTGTTGTTTTTAATTCTTCTTTTTCTTGTCGAATTTTTTTAATTATTATGGCTTTTTCTAAATCTGCTAAAACTTTTTCTTCTGGTTTTTGTGATTTTTTTACTTTTTAGTAGCTTTTCTTTTTTTCGCCTCTGTTTATCGCTAGTATTCTATGGCTTGGAATTGTTTTTACCTTTTCTGAAAAACTCATAATACATTTCGTATGGTGATTTTTTTCTTCTGGGTTTACTACTTCTGATGTTATTAGACCTTCATAATGATAAATTTTTCTTTAACATTTTTCTAAATTCTGCATTGTCTGATATATCTTCTGCAATTATGTCTTCTGCTCCTTGAATTGCATCCTCTATTGTTACGACATTGTCGTTTTAAAAGTTTTTGCTACTTCATAGACATCTGTGCTGTTTGTTTGATTTATGATGTTATCTGCCAATTCTTGTAGACCATTTTCTTTGGCTATTGTTGCTCTTGTTCTTTTCTTTTGCTTATATGGTCTATAAATGTCTTCAACTTCTACTTGTGTTTGCGCTTTTTCAAGTGCTGCCATTATTTCTGGCGTCATTTTTCTTGATTTGTTATTGAGTCTATTACTTCTTTTTTACGTTCCTCTAAGTTTCTTAAATATGTTAGTCTTGAATCTAAATCTCTTAATTGTTCGTCTGATAAATTGCCTGTTACTTCTTTCCTATATCTTGCAATAAATGGTATTGTATTTCCTTGGTCTATTAATTCTACAGTTTTTTTCAACTTGACTTACTTTTTACATCTAGTTCTTTTGCAATTATTTCATTAATATTCATTATGATTATGTCCTTTATTCGTTTTCAAATTTTTATTGTTCTAGTCATTAAACTGTTACTTACATCTGTTATTGGTTTGTTATTAAATATAACATCATAAACGCTATTTACTATTGGCATTTCTACATTATATTTTTTTCTGCTAACCTATGTGCAATTTCTATATTGTCTATACTTTCTATTGTCATTCCAATCTCTTTTTATTTCATCAATTGACAATCCTTTTACCTATTAATCTTCCTGCACGTCTATTTCTACTTTCATCACTTGAACATGTTAGAATTAAATCTCCTAGCCCTGATAAACCATAAAATGTGTCTTTGGATGCTCCCATTTTTACTCCAAGTCTAGCTATTTCTGCTAATCCTCTAGTAATGATTGCTGATGATGCATTTGTTCCAAGTCCCTAGTTCTGCTACTATTCCACAACAAAATGCTATAATGTTCTTTAATGCTCCACCAATTTCTACTCCTAATACATCATGTGATTTATAAATACGCATTGTTTCAGATGATAATATCTTAGATACTTCAGCTAATAATTCGTCATCTTTTGATGCTAAAATTATTGCTGTTGGAATTTTGTTTACTACTTCAATTGCGAAGCTTGGTCCTGATAAGACTCCTAATCTTATTCCTGGTAATTCTTCTTCAAATATATTTGTTCAATGTTTGAAGATTTTCTATATCAAATCCTTTTTGAACATAGTATTACTAGTTTATTTCCTACAAATTCCTTGTATTGGTTAAATACATTTCTAGTAAATTTTGATGGTGTGACATGTAAAAATTATTTCGGCATTTTTACGACTTCTTCTAATGAATTTGAACAATGAATGCGTTCATTTATTGTTAATTCTGAGTATATAAACTGTTTTTCTATTTATATTTATGTCATTTTTCTTCTTCTGTGAAAGACCATATAATTACATCATGTCCTTCTCTTGCAATGTGTTCTGCTAGTGCTATGCCCCAGCTTCCACTTCCTATAACGGCAATTTTGCTCCATGTATACTCCTTATTTTTTTGAAACTTAATTGTTTTTCTTCTCCTGATAATAATCTAGTTATGTTCGATCTATGATTAAATATTACCATTAAAGCTAATATTATTGAAAAATATTACAAATGATATTCTACTTCCTGGTACAATGAAGTTCCAAGGTATGAATAGGCATAATACTGGGAATAGTATTGCTGCCATTATTGATCCGATTGATACGATTTTGAATATAATCATTATTATTAATGCAAATACTGAGACAAATTAATCCAATTCTCAGTTAATCATCATTAATACTCCTAATGATGTTGCAACTCCTTTTCCTCCTTTGAAATTAAAAGCATGGGAATGTGTGTCCAAGTACAACTGCTAATCCTGCAATTTCTACTAAAAGTCCTTTTTGCATTATTGTCTGCTTTTATTATATTTCCTATAATTATTGCTATTAATATTGCTATTACACCTTTTAATATGTCGCATATTAATGTTAAAAGCTGCTGCTTGTTTTCCTGCAACTCTTAATACATTTGTTGATCCTGCATTTTGCTTCCTTTTTCTCTGACATCTACTCCTGCTAATGAAAAATTACTGAAAAACTGATACTTCCTAATAAGTATCCTACTAATGCTGCTAATAAATAATATCCTAACATTATTCTTCTCCTCCTCTTTCTCTTGTTAGTATTCTTATTGGTGTTCCTTTGAAACCAAATTCATCCCTTAATTTGTTTACTAAATATCTTTCGTATGAAAAATGGAATAGTTGTTTTACTGTTTACAAATACAGCGAATGTTGGTGGTCTTGTACTTACCTGTGTCATATAATAGATTTTTAATCTACGACCTTTATCCGTTGGCGGTTGCACTACTGCGATTGCTTCATTTAGCATATCATTAAGTGTTGATGTTTTTACTCTCATGCTGTTGTTTTGCTGCAACCATATTGATTAATTCAAATAATTTATTTACTCTTTTGTCCTGTTTTTTTGCTGATATGAATAGTATTGGAGCATATTGTAAATATGCTAGTTTTATTATATACTTGTTTTGTATATTCTTCTAATGTTCCATTTTTCCTTTTCTATTGCATCCCATTTATTTATTACTATTATTATTCCTTTTTCCAGCTTCGTGTGCTTCTCCTGCAATCTTAGTATCTTGCTCTGTTACACCTTCTTGTGCATCTATTACTAATAAGCATACATCTGCTCTTTCAATCGCTAAAGTTGATCTGATGATTGAATATTTTTCAATGTTTTCTTCTATTTTGCTATGTTTTCTTATTCCTGCTGTATCAATTAATATGTAGTTTCCAAATTCGTTACTAAATTCTGAATCTATTGCATCCCTTGTGGTTCATGCAATATTACTTACGATTAATCTGTTATCATTTAATATTTTTATTTATTAATGATGATTTACCTACATTTGGTTTTCCAATGACAGCTACTTTTTATTTTTTTCCTCATCTTCTGTTGATTCTATGTCTTTGATATCTTCATAAATTATATCTAATATATCGCTGATTCCTCTTGCATTTGCTGCTGATACTGGATGTGGATCTCCTATTCCGAGATTATAGAATTCATGAGATATCTGTTTGAAATTTATTGAAATCATCTACTTTATTACATACCAAAAATCGTCTTTTTATTTGATTTTCTAAGAGTTTCGCTACTTCATAATCTTGTGATGTTACTCCGGTTCTTACATCTGTCATAAATAAAAATTACATCTACTAATTCTATTGCAATTTCTGCTTGTGTTTTCATTTAGTGTTGATATAACATCATCTTTTTTTATCTTCGATGCCACCTGTGTCAATTATAGTGAAGCTTTTACCTCTCAATTGGTTTCTCCATAAACTCTGTCTCTTGTTACTCCTGGTGTGTCTTCTACAGTTGATCTACGTTCACCAATTAGATAATTGAAAAAGTTGATTTTCCTACATTCGGCTTTACCGATGATTGCTACTACTGGTTTTGACATGTTTGTTTCCTTTCTTTTCTATTTGATATTATTATATTTATTATTAAAATGATTATTCCAACAATTGATATAATATAACTTAATTCTTCAATTTTTGTCATTTTAGGCTCTATTGTAATGTTTGTTGATTTATTTAATTTTATTTGTATAAAGCCATTTTTGATTCCGTAAAAATTAATATTTTTATTGTTTTCATCAGTTATCTTATAGCTTGGATAATAGATATATGGTAATTCTATTTCTGAAGTTGTTATTATACTGATTTTTAAATGTTGATTTTCCCGTTTCTTGATTTTTCAAAATTATTTATACTTGCGTCACCATTTATTATTATTGGTTTGCTGAGTTCTATTATTGATATATTCTAGATTATAAAATGCTTTTACCGGCAAATATTCTCTATTTATTGACATTGGGCTGATTCTTTTTTTGTGAAATTGCTTTTTGATAATTATATTCTGAATCTAATTTATAATTTGAATTATAGTAGTTTTTTTACATATAAGCAACTTATTATTAATTGAACTAATATTAGTATAAAAACTAAAAACATCTCCATTGTATTTTTGTTTTGATACAATATTGATGCATTTATTCCGCATATAATTGATCCAAACAATATATAAAATCCTAGCATTCTCCATGCAAATTGTATTACTGTCATGAAGTTTGGCATGATTTTGCCACGGAAATAATTTTGTTGTCATCCATAGTGATATTGCTGTAAATATTATAAATAATATATATATCATTTTTAGATTTTCTACTTTATTATAACATATTATACTAAATAATAGTAAAAAGTAACTGACATTATTCCAAGTGCTAATGTTGGATATGAGTTTCCATCATTATCTTTATAATTTATTTTCATTTTCGAATAATGAGTCAAAATCACTTGTGTTTTCATATACATCAGATCCTGTTGTATTCATTATTTTTTTGAATCAAATATTGCGTATTTGGTATTGGCTCTATATTCCATTAAAAGGTATCAATAGAATGAGGTTACCAATATTGCTATAATTACGTTGATTATTAATATTTTAATTTTAATTTTATTTAAATTCAATTTCTTATAAAATGCTATTAGATAAATCACACTAAATATTGAAGCATATATTGTTGTGATTGTGTGTGATAGTATTAATCCTATTGCTGATAAAGCTATTAAGTATATTTTTTTAGAAATTTCCTTCTGTTAGCTCATATAAGCCGTTTTAATAATAGTGGTAAGAATATGCTTTGCTGAATATTCACCCTAAAGCATTTCTTGAATATATATTTGTTAATTTATATGGTAATAAGATATACATTAATGCTGAACAGGTTGCTGCAATTTTATTTTTGGTTATTTTTAATGTATAAAAATACATTGTATAGCCTGATGCTATTATTGAAATTAATGTGAATATTTGTATACCAGTTGATGCTATTGATTTATATGATAATAACATTGGTATATATGTTTGTTATTGGACCATAAAAATATGTTTTAATGCATATCCAAAATCCGTTCATATTATTATTTGAAATTAGTGCTGGAAATATGTTATTTTTGATTAATTTTTGAAATGGCTACAATTCTTCCTATATGTATTCTAAATTCATTTGTTGAACTTAAACTCATTTTAAATATTGGAATTGAAATAAGTATTGATGCTAAAAAGTATAATTAAATGAGGGTATATATTTTTAAAATCTATTTTTTTCATATTTAAAAACAAATAAAGCCAAGCAAAATTGCTGGCTTTATAATAAATATTATTTCTTATTATTTAAATTCCTTTAATTTCATTTAACTTATTATCAGCATCAGACTTTAAATCTTGAAAAATATTCTGCAGATGATTGCATTTCATTTTTAAAAGATGGTCTATTGACTATCTTAATAGAAATATTTATAACGATGCGATTATCAAAAATTATTAAAACTATTTTTCCACCATTTCCCTAACATAATTCACCTCACTGTTAGATGTATTATATTAATTTTTATATGCTTTGTCAATTAAATATAGTATTTTTGATGTTATTGTTTTTATTTTTTTCAACATAGATGTCACCAAATAATTCTTTTTGATTTGTTGATACTTTACTTCTTCTTGACATTTCTAATAAGCCTGAAAAAAGCTGTTTACAACTTCTTTTGAATCACGATTTATATTGTTAAATAGTTTGTTAAAAACAAATTTTTGAATGCTTTATTAGTTCCTTGAACATTGTTTTACACTGTCTCCAACTGAATAAGTTTCTACAATTGCTATTTTATCAATGTTTTTTTGCATTTTTATTTAGTCTTGCTTGATTTTTTTGCTTATCAAATTTTTATATGAATCATAAATTAATTTTGAATCTAATATATCATCTTTCAATTCAATTTTGGTAATTCAATTTTTCTGAGGGTGTACCAAAAAATCTTTTTAAAATTGATTGTATCTTTCTCTAAATTGAATTGCTCCTTCTTTAAATTTGCTTATATTTAATGATTTGTGCTATTAATTCTTCTTCAGTTAATTCATCTTCTATTTTTTTCTTGTTTTGGTAATAATTTTTTGATTTTATATATAATAGATTTGATGCCATGACTAAGAATTCACTTGTAATTTCTAAATTCAATTCTTGCATTGTTTTAATATAATCCAAGTATTGATCTGTTATTTTATTTAAATTGATATCATATATGTCCATTTTGGTTTTGATTTTACTAAATGTAACAATAAATCAAGTGGTCCTTCAAAATTTTTCTAATTTAATATTATATTTGCTTGTTTTCTAATGATAATAAATTAACCATTGTTTTCCTCTATAAATTCTTCTTGTGCTATTCTTATTATTTCCGATAAATACCCTTTTCTGAATAAATAATTTTTATATCTTGTGGTTCTTTGTTTGACTTTTTCAAACATTTTTACTGATTTAATTTCATATTCATATAGTTCATCATAATGTTCTTCAAAATATTTATCTATTAAGTTACAGTAGAATTTCTTTTTAATTTGTAACTTAAATCTAAGTTCTTTCATTGATAGTGTCTTTAGATTTGGTGCATCAAGAATATATTTTTCAATATACTCTTGATCATCTATATATTTAAGTTCTTTTAGTTGTTGGATTACCTCACAAAGTAATTCATTATCATATTCATCTTTAAATTTATTGAAGACTTCGTTTTCTGTTCTCTTTTTAAATATTATGAATTTTAATAATCTAGTTTTTAATTTTATCTTTTTGCTTTAACTCTTCCGTGATTGTAAATCCTGATTTACATCCTTTGAACTTATTTGTTTCTTCCATTGTTATTAATCCTCTGGTTCAATTTCTTGTTCTTCGTCTATTTCTTCTTCACATAAACTTTGTTCAAATGCTTCATTGAAATTTTTTCTAACTTTTTGATCTAATTCTTGCATTAATTCTGGATTATTTTCAATATATTTCTTAGCATTTTCTCTACCTTGTCCAATTCTTTCACCATTATAACTAAACCATGCTCCAGCCTTTTCTACAATGTCTAGATTTACTGCTAAATCTAATATATTTCCTGATTTTTGAAATACCTTTTTCCATAAATTATATCGAATTCTGTTTCTCTAAATGGTGGAGCTACTTTGTTCTTTACAACTTTAACTCTTACTTTGTTTCCTATAATTTCAGAATCTTGTTTTATTGCTTCAATTTTTCTTATATCTAATCTAACTGATGCATAGAATTTCAATGCTCTACCACCTGGTGTTGTTTCAGGACTTCGAACATTACTCCAACTTTTTCTCTTAATTGGTTTTATAAATACTAAGCTTGCATTTGATCTATTTAATACACCTGCTAATTTTTCTTAATGCTTGTGACATTAATCTTGCTTGTAATCCAACATGTGTATCTCCCATTTCTCCATCTATTTCTGCTTTTGGTACTAATGCTGCAACTGAGTCAACTACAACTAAAATCAATAGCAGAACTTCTTATTAAAAGCTTCAGCTATTTCTAATGCTTGTTCTCCTGTGTCTGGTTTGTGAAACAATTAAATTATCTATATCAACTCCTAAATGTTTAGCATATACAGGGTCTAGAGCATGCTCTGCATCAATAAATGCTGCTTCTCCACCTGTTTTCTGACATTCTGCTATCATGTGTAATGCTAATGTTGTTTTACCAGATGATTCTGGACCATATATTTCTATTATTCTTCCTCTTGGTATACCTCCAATTCCTAATGCTACATCTAAAGCTTAGTGCCCCTGTTGAGATTGCTTCTACATCAGTTGTTTTGAATTCTCCAGTTTCATTACTGCACCTTTTCCAAATTGTTTTTCAATTTGACTTAGTGCTAATTCTAATGCCTTTTCCTTGCCAATTGATGTGTCTATTACTTCTTTTTCCTTTTTGCCATTTCTTCCTCCATTTAAAACATTTGTTTTGTTTTTACAAATCTATTATATATTTATTTTTGTTTTTGTCAATACATTTGTTCGATTTTAATTATCTTTGTCTATACCATTTGTCAAAATTGTTGTAAATATTGAAGTTTGTTGGTGCAAAATTTCCTCCAACATTTGCATTTAATAATAATGTTCCTTTATTTCTATAAAGTGGTATATATATTACTTGTTGATTTCCTATTTTTTTGAATGTCTTGATATGAGTTTAAATCTTCAATTTTTGAAATTACTTCATCATTATTATAGTTTGCAAGATTATTTGGGCCATAGAAATATTCTAATGATGGATTTATTGAGTTTAAAATTCCTGTTAACATTACTTGATATGATTTGTTTTCTAATGCATTCTTATATGTTTTGATAATTAACTGAATTGATATTTATTGTTATTCCTACTTGAGCTAATTGTGCTTTGATATTTTCTGCTACTTTAATTCTTTCAGGATAGTCTTGAGATACTAATATGGTTATAATTAGTGGTTTTCCGTCTTTATAAAAATCTTCCTTTTTAACATTGGTATCCATCATCTTCTAATACTTTCTTGGCTTTTTCGCTGTCATAACTTAATAATTCTTTATCATTACTTAAATATGATCCATAATCTAATGGTCCTTTTGTTATTATTTTATCATTGTTTTAATACATTTGATATTAATACTTCTTTATTAATTCCATAAGCTATTGCTTTACGTACATTTAAGTTTGATATTACTGAATCATTTTGATTAAATGCTAAAAAAATCATATTCTCTTTCAGGATAAACCTTTTTATTATATCCAATTGTTCCAATATAGTCTGTATAATTTGATAAATGTGTGTTTTGCTATGTCTATATTGTTCATTTTAAAAATCGTTAAATATTTCACCAACTGAATTATATTTATGTACTGTAATTGATTTTTGTTGTAATTGTTTTATCTTTATTATGCCATCTTTCATTTTTACTAATAAAAATATTATTGTCATCAATACTTGCTATTCTAAACATTCCTGTTCCAATTGGGATTTTGGTTGATGAATTAAAATCTTCACTTTTATAAAATTTTGATGATACTATTGGAAATGTTAGATTATATTCTATAAAAATTCACTTTTTGAATTTAGATTAATTATCATTGTTGTATCGTTAATTATATCTATTGATTCTATTGATGATACATTTCCATTATATACTGATGACTGATTTTTCTTTAATCTTATTGATTGTGAATTCGACATCTGCTGTTGTTAATATTGTTCCATCTTGCCATTTTATTCCTTGTTTTTAATGTTATTTGATATTTAGTATCACTAACTTTTTGTTAATCCTTCGATTAAATTATTTTTCGATTTTGATAATCTGATGTTAAATTTATTAATGGCTCAAATATTAATTTATCTAAACTCAATATTTCTTTATTTTTAGTTAATATTGGTTTATAGTATCATATTCTGCAATTCCCATTTTTTTAAATTGTCTACTATTGCGACATTATTTTTCTTGAACTGCGTTTGTCTGATTTGCTTCTTTTTTTAGTATTATTTCGATATAAAAAAATGTTGCTGTTGAAATAACTCCAACTACTATTATTATAAATACTATTAATGTGATATTATTTGTATTTTTCATATTTTTCTCCATTTACAAGTATATATTATATTGATTTTTCATTTGTCTATACATTATTAGGCGTACTATATACAAAATAGTTACTTTATTTTACAAATGAATTCTATAAACACTTTTTACTTTGTTTGTTTTATCATCTATGTCAAAAGATTGCACCATTTAATTCTACTGGTCCTTCTGCTACCTTGTATTTTTCTGGTAGTGATTTAACAAATCTGATTAATGCTGTTTTAATATCCATTCCTAAAATTGAGTTTTGATGGACCTGTCATTCCTAAATCTGTTATATAGCCTGTTCCATTGGGCAAAAACTCTATTGTCTGCTGTTGGAATATGTGTATGTGTTCCAAATAATCCTGTAATTCTGCCGTCTAAGAAATAGCCCATTGCTAGTTTCTCTGCTGTTGCTTCTGCATGAAAATCAACCATATATATATCAGCTTTTACTTCTGAAATTATTTGATCTGCTACTTCAAATGGATTATTTGACATTACATCATTAATGTTAGTTCTTCCAATTAAATTTATTGTACATATTTTTTTATTATTCTTTTCTATTACAACATATCCATGTCCTGGGCATCCCTTTGAATAATTTGCTGGTACAATTAATTTTGGTATGTCAATTAATTCAAATATATCTTTACGTCCCCATGTATGATTTCCCATTGTGAACACATCAATGTTTAATTGATTTAATTCATTAAATATTTTTCTTAGTTATGCCTCTTCCTTCTGCTACATTTTCTGCATTTACTATTGTGAAATCTATATTCTCGGTTTTTGTAAGTTTGGCAAGTCACTTTTTAATTTTTCTACAGCGCCATGTGATACTAGGTCACCAATCGCTAAAAATTTTTCATAATATTTTTCCTATCTTTTTATAATTCTTTTTACTTTGCTATCATATCATTTTTATTTGCTTTTTCAATGTTTTTCTTCTATTGTTTTTCTGGATTTTTCACCATATAATCTTCTTTTCTTTCTCTTGTTTGATTTATTCTTCTGCCAGATTTTTCGCCATATAATACCTCTATATGCAAAATAAAAAGACCTATGATTTCTCATAAGTCTTGAATTTTTCTTTATTTTGCATATTCTGTAATTCTTTTTTTCTCTAATAACGTTTACTTTTTATTTGTCCTGGATAATCCATTTCATTTTTCAATTCTTTCTGCGACATTTCTTGCTAATAATACCATTTGATCATCTGATATCTTCTCAGGTTCTACTATTATTCTTACTTCCCTACCTGCTTGAATTGCAAATGATTTTTCTACACCTTCAAAATGAGTTCAGCAATGTTTTCAAGTCCTTCAAGCCTTTTTTTATATGCTTCTAAAGTTTCTCTTCTTGATCCTGGTCTTGCTGATGATATTGCATCTGCTGCCTTTACAAGTATTGCTTCTGGTGTTTCTGCTGGTACATCATCATGATGTGCTTCTACGCATTGATTACTCTTGGATCTTCTTTTATATCTTTTTAATACTTCAACACCCTAATTGAACATGTGTACCTTCCATATCATGATCTAAAAGCTTTTCCTAAATCATGTAGTAATCCTGCTTTTCTGGCAATTTTTGAATTTAGCCCTAATTCTTCTGCCATTATTCTTGCTAAGTGTGATACTTCAACAGAATGTTTTAATACATTTTGTCCATAACTTGTTCTGTATTTTAATTTTTCCAAGTAACATTATTATTTCTTGAGGTAAGTTTATTACTCCTGCTTCTATTGCAGCTCTCTCACCTTCTTCTTTAATTGTTTTTGTTAATTCTTCTTTTTGCTTCTTCTACTTTTTCTTCAATCTTTTGCTGGATGTATTCTTCCATCATCAATTAATTTTTCTAAAGCAATTCTTGCAACTTCTCTTCTTAATGCGTCAAATCCTGAAATAACAACTGCTTCTGGTGTATCGTCAATAATGAAATCTACACCTGTTAATGTTTCAAGTGTTTTAATATTTCTGCCTTCTCTTCCTATGATTCTTCCTTTTTATTTCGTCATTTGGTAAAGTTACTGTTGATACTGTTGTTTCTGCCGTATGATCTGCTGCACATTTTTGAATTGCATAAGTTATTAAATTCTTAGCTGTGTCATCTGATTTGTCTTTAATTTCTTCTTCCATTTTTCTTATGCGTTCTGCTTTTTCATGTGTTAATGTATCATCTAGTTTATTTAGCATTTCAGCCTTAGCTTCTTCTTGTGATAGTTTTGCTATTCTTTTCGAGATTGTCCATTTCACTGTCTTTTTAATTGTTGTACTTCTTCTCTGATTTCTTCAATCTTCGATTCTCTTAAATCTAAATCTTTACTTTTTTTCTTCTAAGTTGCTAATTTTTTTATCTAAGTTTTCTTCTTTTTGAATTAATCTTCTTTCTTGTCTTTGAATGTCTCCACGTCTTTCTCTAATCTCATCATCTAATTCGTTCTTACTTTTTAAAAATTTCTTCTTTAGCTCTTACAATTTCTTCTTTTTTTGATATTTTCTGCTTCAGTTTTGCATTTTCCAAAAATTCTCTCTGATTCTGTTTCAGCACTTTTCGATTTTTTTCTTTCTGCAGTCTTTTTTTCTCATAATGTATCCTATAATCGAAAATATGATTCCTGAGATTAAAAAGATGGCAACATTAATAATTATGTCCATACTAATATACCTCTCTATTAAATTTTTCAATGTACAATATATATAATAAAATTATTATTTATAAATATCTTACACCACTATTTTATGTTATTTTATTTAATTAGTCAACTAAAAAGAAGCTTAAATGTTAATTTGATTATAACATTTAAGCTTCTAATATATTTTATTATGCTCTTGGATGAGCTTTTTTTATAAACTTCTTTTTAATTCTGGTGTTTGGGAATTGTGCATATACTTGTGTTGATGATATATCTGAATGCCCAAAGCATTACTTGGATTGCTTTAAGATCTGCTCCATTTTGCAATAAATGTGTTGCAAATAGAATGTCTTAAAATGTATGGTGTTATATCTTTTGAAATATGTGCTATGTTCCTTATAATATTTAATTATTTTTCCAGAATCCTTGTCTTGTTAATCTTGATCCATTTAAGTTAACAAATAATGCTTTGTTATTTTCGTCTTTTATCAAGATTGGTCTTGCCTTTTTATATATTCCTTTAAGGCTCTTAAAGAATATTGTCCTATTGGAACAACTCTTACCTTTTTGATACTCTTGATGTTGCTGTTGCATTTTTAAATCAACATCATCAATGTTTAAATTCATTATTTCAGTAACCTTCATTCCTGTTGCATAAGCGAATTCAAGCATTGCTTTGTCTCTTATACCTTTTAAATCAACTTCATTTGGTTGATCTAATAATAATTCTACTTCTTCTAGAAGTTAATACTGATGGAACTCTTTTTTTCTATTTTAGGTGATGGAGCCTTGCTTGTTGGATTTGTTTCAATTTTTCTTATTTTTATTAGATATTGATAAAAAGATCTTATTGTTGCTAAACTTCTTGAAATTGTTGAGCTTTTCTTTCCAACGCTTTTTAGATATTCCATGTATTCTTCAATGTTTTTCTTCTGTTATTTCAGTATAATTTATCTTTTTGTCATTTAAATATCTTTCAAACTGTAAGATATCTCTTCTATATGATTGTAGTGTATTATCTGATAATTTTTTATCCATTTGTAAAAAATTCTAAAAAAATTGTCTTATTTCCTTATCCATTCTACTTCCATCTTTCCTTTATTTTTGTTTCTATCAACTTGTTATGTTATATCATTTTTAGCAAAAGTAAAGACTTATTGGATTATTTCTCTATTTTTCCGTATTCTCCTCCTCCACCAACTTTTATATGTAAATCTCCTTTTCTCGCTAAATTAATGACTTCGACAATTTTTCACCTACTACTGATTCGATATCGTCTTTTTGTTATTTTATTTTAAAAACTGTCATTTCTGTTCCATAAGCTTCAAGTAATTTATCAATTACTTTTGGCCCCAACTCCTGGTATAAATTGTAGTGGATATTGATAATTGTAAACTGGTCTGTTTTTAGGTGACTTTGATTCTTGAGTCTTTAATCATAACAATTCTATCGTAAACTCCCATTGTTATATGTTTATTTGAGCCACATTTGTCACATATAATTGCTGGTGGTTCTGTTTCGATTTGTCTTTCACAATCTTCACAATACTTCTATTATATTTTCCTAGCTTTGGATCTAATCCATAATTTTGCAATAATTCTTCTTCCTTCTTCTCCTTTTATAGCTTTAAATACTTCCTTAAAGTTGATATCTTGAACTTCTAATTCATTATATTCTCTTGCTATTTTTAGGTAATGAATGTGCATCTGAATTTGTTAAAAGTTTTTATTTCCTAATTCTGATATTGTATCTGCTAAGTGTGTATCTGAACTTAATCCTAATTCTATTGCAAATATTCTTTTTATATTTTTCTTTTAAATATTCTTTCTAATCTTTTTGTACAATTTCCATAATAGCTTTTTGAATGGTGTGAAAAACATGTGCTGGCACTAAATATCCATTATATTTCTCTACTATGTCTATTAAATCATATCCTGATATATCTGCTCTTTGAGTACTTAATGTTATATTTTTATATGTGTTGACATTTCTTTTGAAAAATGCTTTAATGTCTCTTCTAATTTTTGGAAATAGCATAAATTATGTGCACTTCCGTTTTTCCATCTTCATTCTTTTCTGATGTTTCTATTTCTGCGCCTAATATTATACATACTTTGTTTTTATATATTATTCCACCTTCTTCTAATTCATAGGCATCACCTGTTTTTAAAAAATTTTTCTATGTCTTCTATTACGTATGGTGATGCACAATCAATTACTGATACTACATCTATTCCTTTTCTTTCATAACATTCTTTTTGCAATGTTAGCGAAATTTAATGATTTTTGCTGCTGTAATTTTTATTGGTTTATTATTTTCACTTCTTCCTATGTGTACATGTAAATCTGCAAATATTTCCATTGTTGTTCCTTTCATAAAAATAGAGAAGTCATCCTTCTCTACTTAATTTACATTATTATATTTTCTTCAATTTCTTCTATTTCTGGTCTTTCAATTTGTTTCATCATTTTTATCAATATCTGTTGCTAACTCATTTGCCGAAAAATTAGTTTCTACTGATGATTTACCTGAAATAATTAGATTTCGCTTTTTTGAATCTGCTTCTTCGAATCGATCTAATTCTGTTAACATTACATCTATAAATTTTGGGTACATTTATTATTCTTCTATTTGCTTGTTCTTTTTAAATATGTCATTCCACCAACAATTTTTCATATTAAACCTCCTTTGTGATTTCAAGCGTTTCTGCATAATTTACGAAATCTACAAATTTATCTAAATATTTGTTATATTTTCCTTTTAGATTTCTATTTACTAATAATACTAATGCTTCATCTACTTCCATTGCAATTCTTTCTGGTCTATCTAATAACATTCCTCCAAAATGGTCTGTTAATTCTAGTAAATCACTTTCTGGTTCTCTATTTTCTTGGATTGTATATCTATTTACACCTTCGCATATTCTACAAAATCTTTTATCAAATCCTAGCATTGATAAAAATTCTGCTCCTCTACCAACATACATTCTTATTTCTTCTTGATTTCTTGAATTTAATATTTTTTTACAATCACATAATAATCTTGCTGATATTACCATGTTATCATCTATTTGTTCTTCTGGATATTCTTGATGTAAATAATCCAAAAATAATTTCAAAATAACTGTTTTAAATACTACTGAATTATCATAGAATATTCCTGTTTTCTTTTTAAGAAATATACAATATTTAATTTTTTTGTTAAAGTCTATTTCGTTTAGAAATATTCTGCAAAAAGTCTCTTCTCCCATAGTTTTCTCCTCGCTATTTTTCTCTTTAGTATTATATTATTAAGTCTTTACTTATTCAATGAATGTAACTCAATTGTAATATTATATTTTGATGATAAATTTTGATGTATAATCTAGGTTTTGCCTGTACTGATTTTTGGATATTTAATTGTGTATATTTCTGTTGCTTTTTATCAATATTTAATAATTGATTTTTCTCTATTATTTTCTTCAAATTTCTTTAGCGATGTGATTAATTTATTGTTATTTATTGTTTTTAAAATTCCTTCACATTTTTATTAATTCCAAGCACTCTTATATATTGATTAGCATTTTTCGATTGTTCCATTTCTGATTTTGTTATATCTAATAATATATATGTTAATATTCTTGATATTCTAGTTTTGGTATATCTCTTCGTACTTACTTTGTCTATTATTTCATCTATTGTTTTGCAGGTTGTTGATGCAAGTTTAATACTATTTTCAAGGCCTTCATTTACATCTGCTATTTGGCTTATTTCTTCTTTTTGTCATTGTTCTTATCTTATATATTACAATATCTGAAAAAAATCATTTATTGATGAAACATAAGTTCCCTGATTTTTAATTCTAATAATCTCTCATAAGTGTATTTGGGAACTACTTTTTTTATTTCATTAAAATTATTTTCTATAAATAATTTTCTAATATATGTTCCTGATGCATAATTTTTCATTTATATTTTCATCATTATGCATTGTATTCTTTCGCTTTATAGCAAATGGTTTTTATTTTACTATTGGTAGTTTTTAGTGCTTTTTAAATATTCGATTGCTAATATGTTGTTTTGGTTTTGCATTATATTTTCCACATTTTCACTTGATAATACTTTTTTTAATACTATCTCTCTTGCTTTTTGGATATGAATTTCCTTTATCCAACTCTTCTTTTGATATTTCTTTTTAAATTCATCATCTTCATTTTACTAACACATCTGCAATTGCTTGTAATTTCTCAAGATTCTCTTCTTCAATTCCAAATACTAAATAATCTATGTTCCCTATTTCATTTAATATTTTGACACCTCCTAATGCAAAAATTTTTCTGCACTTGAAATACTGTATATTGTTGGTAATTCAATTACCATATCTACTTCATTTTGCAATGCTATCTTTGCTTTTTCAAATTTATTGATTAATGAGGTGTCTCCTCTTTGTGTAAAATTTCCACTCATTACTGTAATTACTGTATCTGCACCTGTTAATTCTTTTTGCTTTTTGTATTTGATATAAATGTCCATTATGAAATGGATTATATTCTGCAATAATTCCTATCCTTTTTCCCATATTATCTCCTCTTATTGCTTATTCTTAAATTAATTGTTATAATAGCATAGATTTATACGAAATTCAATTTTAAGAGGTTTTATTTATGGATAACATAATTTTATATACTGATGGAGCATGTTCTGGTAATCCTGGTCCTGGTGGCTGGGGAGCTGTTTTTGATTTTTAATGGTATTGAAAAAGAACTTGAGTGGTGCTAATCCTAATACTACTAATAATGTTATGGAGATTACTGCTGTTATTGAAGGGCTTAAAAGCTCTTAAAAAGACCTTGTAATGTTAATATTTACAGTGATAGTGCATATGTTGTTAATTGTTTTGAAAAAGAATTGGATTAATAATTGGATTAAAAATAATTGGGTCAATTCTAAAAAGAACCTGTTAAAAATAAAGAACTTTGGCTTGAACTATATAATTTAACTAAGATTCATAAAGTTACCTTTTAATAAAGTTAAAGGTCATTCAAATGTAAAATATAATAATAGATGTGATGAATTAGCTAGAAATGCTATTCTAACAATTCAAAAGTAGAAAAGGAATGGTTTTTGCCATTCCTTTTTATTATTAATCTTATATTTTATGGTGTTTGAAGCATTTGGGTTCATGTGAATTTATAATTCCAATTGCTTGTAAATATGAATAAATTATTATTGTTCCAACAAATGTCATTCCTCTTTGTTTTAAATCTTTTGAAATTGTATCTGATAGTTCTGAACTTACTTTTATCTAATTCATATATTGTTTCATTATTTGTAAAAACTCAGATATATTTATCAAAACTTCCATATTCTTTTTTTGTATTTGTTTAAATATTTTTAGAATTATTTATTGTTGCTTTTTATTTTTAATTTATTTCTTATTATGCCTTCATTGTTTTTGCAATTCTTTAATCTTATTTTTCATCGTAATTTATTATCTTATTGATATCAAAAATTATCAAATGCTTTTTGAAATTTTTCTTTTATTTAATATACAACTCCATGATAGTCCGGCTTGAAATAATTCTAATATTAGCATTTCATATAGCTTTTTGGTCATCATGAATAGGTTCTCCCATTCTTCATCATGGTATTTTTGTATATATTTCATTTACATTCATTGCCCATTTACATCTATTCATTTTATATTACCTTGTAAGACTTAATATTTCTGATTTAGTTCCTGGTTGAGTTATTCTTTTTACTTCTTTACCATCTCTAAATACTATTAATGTTGGAACTAATCTAAAATTATATCTTTTCACTAAAAGCAAAATTTTTATTTGCATCAATCTTTACTATCTTAAAATCAGTCCTTTCTTTTGCCATTTCATCCATTATTGGAGAAATATATTTACAAATTCCGCAGGTTTCTGTATAAAAATCAACAATAACTGGTTTAGTTGATTTCAATACTATTTGTTCAAAGTTTGATAAATTTGCATATATTACTTTATTTTTCTTTTTGGCTTTTCTACTGGGGTTGTTTGTGGTTTTGGCTGTGGCGCTGGTGTTGATTCTTGTGTTTGTTTTAGGTTTCACTGGTGTTGGTTGCGATGTTTGTTTAGGTGCTACTGCTGCTGGCTGTGTTGGTTGTGCTCGCTGTTTGGTTTTGTGATTGTTGCATTGGTTGAGTTTGTGGTTGTTGTTTTGGTTGTTCAGCAACTTTTTGTTCAGATTTTGCATTATTATTGTTTGGCTGCGTATTGACTACTTTTTGAGTATTATTTTTTTATTGTCATTTACTTTATTATTGTTGTCATTATTATTAACTACTGCATTTGGATTAGCTTCTACTTTAATCTTTATTTTCTTTTTCTGATGAATTATTTGATTGATCTGTTGCAATATATGTTATTTCATATTCTCCTGGTACATTTGTATCCACTTTTGCCAATGACTGATACATCAATTAATTCGTCAGTATTGTCTTCTACTTTAATGTTTTCTTTTAAATCAATTGTTTCACCTTGTTTAACTGTTCTGTCCTCTGCTCCAATTATTTCTGGTTGTTTTGTATCAACTATATTTACATTAATTGTTTCTATCTCTTTTTGTCCTTTGTTATCTATTTTTTTCAAATGTTATAACTGTTTTTTTCCTAGATTTTTAAAATGTATATGTGTTTTGTTACTTCTTCACCATCTATTAATACTTTTTACATCATTAGGAATCTTAAAATTCGCTAAATTGAAGTTTGTTCCATATTCAATGTTTTTTTATCTTGAATTCCTAATTCGCTTACAATTTTTAGCTAATTCTGTTTTATTTTTCTATTGTTGATTTTTTTCTTTTTTTATTAAATAAAATAATTGTTGTGATACTTGCGACTATTAATATAATTAATACAATTACTATTGATAAAATTATTGTTATTCTTTTTATTTTTATCCATATATCCCCCATTTATGCTTTTTTGTATTTTTTTATTTTTGCTTCTCTTACAAATTTTTAAAACTTTAATTTTTACTTAGTGCTCCTACTGCTCTATTTAATTCTTTTTCCTTTTTCTATAACTAATAATGTTGGCATTGATGAAATATTGTATTTTCTTGCTAAGTCTTCATTTTTGATCAACATTAATTTTTACTACTTTTTAAATCTTTATTTTTCATTTGCTATTTCTGCTACTCTTGGTGACAATATTTTACATGGTCCACACCAATCTGCATAAAAAGTCTACTAATACTCTTTTATCCGAATTTAATACTTCTTGTTCGAAGTTAGCTGATGTTACTGGTATTACTGAATTTGCCACTTCAACTTTTGTTTTTTTCTGCTTTTTGCCTGTTCCAAGACTTATTCCTATTAAAACTGCAATAAACAATACTGCTAATACTATATATATTATTTTTCTTTCATTTTTTTCTCCTATCTAAATATCATTATAATTCCCATTACTATTAGTATTATTCCTGATATTTTTCTGATTATATTGTAGTGTTTTTATTGTGTCGAATACTTTTTTTCATTTTATCTATCAATAGTGCTGATATAATGAATGGTATTCCTAATCCTATTGAATATGATGTTATTAATAAGATTCCTTTAATTGTTTTTCACTTTTGCTTGATATTAACAATAGTGCTGATGCTAGAAATGTTCCTATACATGGTGTCCAGCTTATTGAAAATGCCATGCCAAAAATTAATGACTTAAAAAAAGTTTAGATTCTTTACATTTGACTTAACTCTATTTTCCTTATTTAAAAAATTTGAGCTTTATTATTTCTATATAATTTAGTCCTAATATTATAATTATTATTCCAAATATTATTTTTTTATGTATTTTTAAATGGCTGGCTATCATTTTTCCAAATGTGCTTGCAAAAAATTGATAATATTATGAAAATTATGCTAAACCCTAGGACAAAAACCTAATGCATTTATCAATGTTTTATTTTTTTCTTTTTCTTCATCTTTTCCAGCAAAATATGATATATATATTGGCAACATTGGAAGTACACATGGTGATATAAAACTTGCAATACCTTCAATGAATGTCATTAAATAATCCATTTATTCCTCCTTATAGTTTATTAAATATATTTCTATATCTTTTAAATTTGCTTTTGACTATATCTATATAATAATTCAGATATTTGCTTATGATATTGTATTTTTCTTGATATATTTTGTTCATGTTTTATTGCTACTAAATAACTCTCTATTAATCCAAAATCTCCATATTTATTTGTAAATGTTTCTTTAAGTTTTTTTCACTATAAAGTTTTGGATTATTTATTGCATAATAATAGAATTTTTCACCTACTAGCTTTTTATTATTTCTGCATAGCCTAGAACTTCACTATTATTACTTATGTGTCTTGATATTATATAATATCTATTATCTAAATTTATTTGATATCTTTTATCTAAATTAAGATATAATGTAGCTTCTAAATCTGAAAAATATATTTACTAATGATTCTATTTTTGGTGAATTTCTAAATAAAATCCATTTGATACTATTTCATTTTTTCTTCAAATATAAATTTGATATTTTCTTCTAGAGTTGTATATAGCATTGCTTTAAATTCTGTTAATACAAAGTTTTTCTTGAATCCTCTAAATTGCTGAACTATACAATATGATAATGTCTTTTGCCTCTTTATTATACTCTATATATTTTCTTTTTTTATGCTTTATTTGTATCACTTTTTATTAAATTTATTGATAAATTATAAATATTTTTATCAATCATACTTAATAATGCTTTTTCTTCTATATATTTTGATTCATATTTTTGCTTTTATCAAATAAATAATTTATTATACATGATTTAATAAAAATATCAATTTTATTATTTCTAAAATGTCTTTCTATCCTACTTTTTAATTCTTCTTTTTGTTATCATTTTTCTCCATTACTCTTAACATCTAAATATTGGTTTTATTTGTTCCTTCATATAATTAGGTATATTATTCATTTCTGCTCCAAATATTTTAGAATTTTTTTCTATCATTTAATTCTTCTAGTACATATTTTAATTGACTTAATTTATCTCCTCTTGATATCATTTCTAATTTATATCTTTCTTCTGTTATTGGAGTGTTACGCCATATATATGTTGATTCTGTTATTGTTAACTTTGATGATGCTATTAAATGTTTTTTTATAAAAGCTATTGTAATTTCATCTGCTGATTGTTTAGTTTTTGTAGTTACTTTTTATGACGTGATATGCTTCTTTTTGTTTGATTTATATGTTCTGATAATTCTTCCATATCTTCTTCAAATTCTTCTATATCGTCATCTTCAATGTCTTCTAAAAATTCTTCTGGTATTGGTACTCCATATTCTTTTTAATTGTGCAAAATCTTCTATTTTTACTTATTACTTTTCTTGTTTTTGTTATAGGGTATGGAACATCTAATATGTCATATTTTTCTACAGATACTATTCTTCCAAGTCTTTCATATCCTGCAAATCCTACTAAAACAATATCTCCTACTTTGATTTCAAAATCTTCTGAAAATATAGTATAGTGGTTTTTCTGGATTATCTAAGTATTCTACTAATACATAACAATATTCTTTATTTCTATCTTTTAAATTTTTGGTAATATATGTTGTATTTCTGGTTTTATAAACAGGCTTTCCTTGTGTCATTTCCTGTCTTATAAATTTTTATTATGAACTTTATTAAAAATATCAATTGAATTTTTCTTTTTGTGTAATCTTCTATTGTATATTTAATTAAATCCGGTATTTGATATCTTATATTTTTTCACTATCTTTTATTTGATTTAAATATCTATTTTTGGATTATCTCTACAAAATTCTTTTTGTCAAATATTATATCTATAAATCCATTATGTATTAAATATCCTTCTTTTGTGAAACTTTTCTTTTATCAATTGATTCTCTAATATATTCAATTAATCTTGTCTCAATATCATCTGGATTTATTACTTTTTCAAACATTTGAGCTTTTTATTAATGCATAACCCTTTTTTTATTTGATTCTTCTAATTTATATACTATAAATTCAGTTTTTATTCCTGGCCACTCATTATAACGTTTTTCTAATTCTAATTCTGGTATTTTTCTTTAATATTGTTTCAAATTGTGGAACTCCTTTAAATGCTCTTTGTTGCATAATTGTTCCCAGTCAAAGCTAAAAATGTGACCCACTCTGTATAATATTTTTTTGCAGAAATATTCCAATTCTGACTTTTTCTGCATCTGTATCAAATATTTCTTCGACTATGATATGATTTTTCCTAAATCTTTTCTTATTAGTACTGATACTACTGATTTATTTGCTAGTAAATATACGAATTGTCTGTCACTTACCTTATACTCTTTTATATTCTGTTTGTTTTTAAAAAATTATTTAATGCTTTTATAAATATTTGTAGTGTTGCTTCCATTTCTCCCTCTTTTTCGGTGTTATTATACATTATTTTTATATTAGTTGCAAAAGTTTAATAAATATTTTAGTTTATTTTATATAATATAAAAGACAAACTCTGCATTTATACTGAGTTTGTCCGATACTATTTTATAATTCAAATTGTGAATTATATAATTTGGCATAAAAAGCCCTCTTTTTCATTAATTCTTCATGATTTCCTTGTTCTACAATATTTCCATCATTCATTACTAGAATTATATCTGCATTTTTATAGTTGATAATCTATGCGCTATTATGAACGAAGTTCTTCCTTCTGTTAATTTATCCATTGCTTTTTTGTACTAATTCTTCTGTTCTTGTATCAACATTTGATGTTGCTTCATCTAAGATTAAGAATGGTGTTTTTCAAGCATTCCTCTTGCAATTGTTATTAATTGTTTTTGCCCTGCAGATATTGAATCATTTTCATTTATTTGAGTATTTAAACCTTCTGGTAATGATTTTTATAAAAATGGGTTATTCCTATTTTGTCACATACTGCATATATTTCCTCATCTGTTAAATTATCTCTATTAAAGGCAATATTTTTCTCGTATAGTTCCTTCAAATAGCCATGTATCTTGTAGTACCATTGTAAATAGTGATGCAATATTTTTCTCTGCTTAAAATCTTTTTGTACTTATGCCTTCTATTTTTGATATCTCCTGAATTAATTTCATAAAAATTTCATTAATAAATTTACTATTGTTGTTTTTGCCTGCGCCTGTTGGACCAACTATTGCTATTTTTGTCCCGGCTTTACGTTTACTGTGAAATCTTTAATTATATCTCTTGTTTTATCATATCCAAAATAAACATGTTCAAATGATATATTTCCTTTAACTTCTTCTGGATTTAATATTTCCTTAGCATTTTTCTTTTGGTAATTCTTCTTCATCTAAGAATTCAAAGACTCTTTCTGATGCTGCTGCTGTTGATTGCATACTTGTAAATGATTGTGCAATTTGTGATAAAGGTGATGAGAATAATCTTACATAAGTCATAAATTCTACTATTACTCCAAATGTGATTTTTCCACTGTTTTGCTAATAATGCTCCTACTATACATACTGCTACATATCCAAAATTACCAACAAATTGCATCATTGGCATCATTGGTCCTGATATAAACTGACTTTTTCTGTTTGCTTCATATACATTTTTCATTTAAGTTATCAAATTTTTCACTTGATTCTTTTTGTCCATTATATGCTTTTTACTACTACTAAATTAGAATATACTTCTTCTACATGAGAATTTTAGTTTTTCCTAATTCAGTTTGTCTTGCTGCAAAAATATTTTTGTGATTTAGCTAAAAACCAATCCCATAAATATAAATCCAAACATTACTGATAATACTGCTGTTATTGCCATTATCCAGTTTTGTATAAAAACATCATAATTAATGTTCCAAAAATAATACCACTGCTGATACAAGTGTTTGCTAATGATTGATTTAATGTTTGTGCTACTGTGTCTACATCATTTGTTACTCTTGATAAAATATCTCCTGTTTGATTCTTATCAAAAATATTTTTAATGGTGAGCTTATTAATTTTTGTGAAATTCTTTTCTTAAATTTTCTGCGAATCTATTTGAAGTTTCTGCCATTAAATATTGTTCAAAATATGTAAATAATGAACTTAAAATATAAATTATTATTAATATAATAGTTATTTTCTTTATATTTTTCTATATTCATTTTTGGCTTTATTATCTCTTGAACTGATTGTGGTAATTGTTCAATTTTGCTATATAGCTCTTTTGCATTAGTACCATTGCCTTGATTTAATGTTTGCATTATTTGTATTGTTTTAACTTGATCTGGTACACTAATTTCTTTTTCCATCAATTATTACATTTTTGTAATTGATTTATTGATATTTGTTTTTCTAATTCTTGAATATTTTTGTGTATTTACTACTAGTCCCTTTTGATATTTCATCAACTAATTTTTGCTAGTCTTTTTGGGGCGCTATTATTGAAAAATATTGATCCAAATATTGCTAATATTATTGATATAATAATTATTATTTTAAAACTTTTTAATTCTTTTAATAATCTTTTTAATGACTCAGAGAAATTTTTTTGCTTTTGTCATTTGGATTTGTTGATAATCCTCTATTATTAGGCATTTTCTAATTTCCTCCTTTGTTAATTGTGATAGTGCTATTTCTTTATATACCTCACAATTTTTAATAATTCTTTATGTGTTCCTATTCCTACGCATTTTCCATTATCTAATACAATAATTTTGTCTGCATGCATTATTGTACCTATTCTTTGTGCTACTATTAGTGTTGTTGCATCTTTAGTATATTCTTTTAATGCTTTTCTTAATATTTTTATCTGTTTTGTAATCAAGTGCTGAAAACAGGTCGTCAAATATGTATATTTCTGGATTTCTTGCAATAGCTCTTGCTATTGATAACCTTTGTTTTGTCCTCCAGAAATATTAGTTCCACCTGTGATATTGTTGCATCATATTTTCCATCCATTTTTAATACAAATTCTTCACCTTGTGCTACTTTTAATGCTTCTTCTATCTTGTCTTGTGTTATTTTTGATTTTCCATTATCTCCATATACAATATTTGATTTTACAGTTCCATCAAATAACATTGCTTTTTTGTGGAATATAGCTCATTCTATTTCTTAATTCTGCTTGTGTATAGTCTTTGACATTTTTTGTCCATCTACTAAAACTTCACCTTCTGTTGCATCATAAAATCTTGGTATTAAGTTTACTAATGTTGATTTTCCACTTCCTGTTGAACCGATAAATGCTACTGTTTCACCTTTGTTCGCTTTAAACGATATTTTCTCCAATAAATACTCTGAAGCATCAGGATATTTAAATGATACATCTTTAAATTCGACAGTTCCTTTTTCTGTAACATCTAAAATTCCTTTGTTTCCATCTTTTATGCTATCTTTTGTTTCTAACACTTCTTTTAATTCTGCCTGCAGATACTTCTGCTCTTGGTAACATTATAAATATCATTACTAACATTAAGAATGACATGATTATTTGCATTGCATAACTTGAAAATACTATCATATTTCCGAAAAATTACTATTCTGTCTGCTAATAATGCATCATTAATTAATTTAATTCCTATTAAATATATTGATAATGTTAATAGATACATTACAATATACATTAGTGGTTGCATTACTGCGAATGATTTTTGATTAAATAATTGTGTATCTGTTAGCTCTGCATTTTACAGCATCAAACTTTTCTTCTTGATATTTACTTGCATTAAATGCTCTTACAACTCTTATTCCTGTTATATTCTCCCTTGCTTTGCCATTTAATTTATCTGTTAATTTCTGTATCTTTTTAAAATTTAGGTAGTACAAAAACTACAATTAGTGCTACTGCAATTAGTAATACTAAAACTGCTATTCCTGTTGCTGCACTCCATTCCCCATCCTTTATTTAGGATTTTTCTTATTCCCCATATTGCAGTAATTGGTGCTTTTTACTAATACTTGTAATCCCATTGCGACAAATGATTGTATTTGAGATATATCATTTGTTGTTCTTGATTATAGAACTACTAGTTGAAAAATTCTTTTTACTTCATGCAATCCTAAACTTTCAACTTTTTCGAATATCTCTTTTCTAATATTTTTGAAAGATTTGCTGCTACATTTGCTACTAAATATCCTGTTATTACTGTTAATATTAAACTTCCTAGTGAACATACTAGCATCATACTGCCGTTTTTCCAAATATCTGACATTTGGCTTCCCTGTGTTTTTACTAATTGTGTAATTTCAGACATATAATCAGGTGTTTTTAAATCTAGATATACCTGAGCTATTATCATAATTATTGAAATTATTATAAATAATACGTCTTTTTTTACTGAATTTTTAAATAATTTTAGCATTTTTTCTCCTTTTTAGTCTTCTGTTATTGATTTACAACTTATTTCTTTTATTCTTTTTACTATTCTTATGAATTCTAATGAATCTTTTTCTCTAAAAGTTTCTACTATTTTTTCTTAAATATCCTTCTACTTTTTCACGATGCTTTTCAATTGTGGTTCTACCATTTTTTTGTGATTGATATTATTATTTTTCGTTTGTCTTCTTCTGATTTATTGCGTTTTTATTAAAGCTTTCTTTTCTAAGCTATTTAATGTGCTTTGCTATTCTTGCGCTACTTACTTGTAAATGTTTTTTTCTAATTCATTTGATGAAATATTATTATTTACATTAAGTAAATAATCTAAAACACCTACTTCACCTTTTGATAATTCTCCGATTATTTCTTGTATTTGGTGTTTGTTATTTTTAGGTTTTTATAAAAAATCTCCATTATTTCTTTGACTATTTCTGAAGTTTCCATTTGCACTCCTTTTTCACTAATAGTGTTAGTAATTTATCACTTTTTATTTGTTGTCAATAATTTAAGACATCAGTACAACATGTACTGATTTCACAGACTTTGACAATCTATATAAACACTTGTGACTGGAAGTGTTTCGTTATTTAAAAATTTATTTTTTTCTATATATTTTTATATGTTGTTACTCTAATGTTGCGAATATACCTATTACAGATATATAACTTAGATATCTTACACCAGTTTGTGGCAATCTACCTTTTACTGTTGTATTATCCTTTTGCAATATTCTCTTCCAACCATTTAAAATTTTTCATCACCCATATAAATGTAAGTTCCACCATTGATCTATATCTTTACTATTAATAGCTTCAGCTATTGTTGTTGCTTCTTGATGTTTTATATTCACCATTTTTCATCCTCTGTACTTAAATAAATGTAATAGTATTCTTTTTGTCTTCCAATTTATTTGTACCATCAAATAAACTTGTTCTATCTGTAAACACCATCTTATTACGATTTTTCTTCAGTAATTACATCATTAAATATACCTGAATCTTTTTAGCAAATTCTATTAACTCATCTGTAGTTGATATTGGATTTTTCTATATTTATTTAATATTTCTTTTATTTTGTAATCTTTCCAATTTTAATTTTCGCTTTTCTCGAATTTTTGTCTAGTTGATACAAAATTAGTTACAATTTGATAACTATCTTTACTTATAAAAGAACTACTAAATGCTCTATAATCTTTAAAGTAATATGGATATTCACTCATTTTATATTGATTTATAACAATACTTTTCTATATCATTGATTGTTCCTTCTTTTAGAGTTACTATCGATATATATATATCTTGACCTTTTTCTAATAATTCAATTAATTTATCATCGTACCATTTATAGTCACCATTTTCTAATTTTTATAGGTTGTATAGTTCCATTTAAATCCTTACTTGTTACTTGCTCCGAACTTACATATACTCTATATGGATTGTGTTTTAAATCTTTTTAATCCTGATATTTTTTTATTTTCGGTGTTTCTATTTCATAAATATATTCCAGTTTTTATATTAGAATTATTATTTATATTATTGCTTTCGTTTGTATTACTTAAATTTGATTCATTTTGTATTATCTTTTATTTAATTTGTTTGCGTCTACATCGAATATTCTGAAACTATATAACGTTTCTGAATTACCTGTTGCTTTACCCATACTAAAACAGATTTTTACTTCACTTGACACATTTTTATTACTATATTTTGATTAGTTTGTGCAATACTTTTTCCATGCTGCATCATCAAATTGTGGTAATGTTTTTTATGATTTCAGAATCAAGTTCTTTGATTATTTTTTTATATTCGTCATCTATTTTATTTATTTCAGCTTGTGAATTTATTTGCTCTTCTTCTAACTTTTTCTCTCTTCTTCTGTACTTGTTCCTTTTTCAACCTTTTCATTAAATTTATTTTTATCACTTTCAAATTTTTTGATAATATTTTCTTCTTTATCAGATAATTCTTTGAGTTTTTCTATTATAATTATTACTTATATCATTTATTTTTTTATAACAACGTCTTTTTGTTACAAATATATGTTGATATGATAAATTATAATTCTTAATTTTTATCACTAGTTTTAACCGTAGCTGTAGCAGTTCCATTCCTATCATTAGTCATATTTCCATAAAAATATTATATTTTTCCCTATCAATTGGCATATTTAAGTCATACGCTTTTACTTTTGACAAAGCGCTTAGCATTTGCAATATTATTGTTATTATCATTATAATAAATATTACTTTTTCTTTTCATACTTCCCCTATAATTTTATTTTATTATGGATATATTGTACTATAATTTTTTTACTCTTTAATAGTTTTCTTGTTTTTCATTTTAGTTACTTTATTATTACATTTTTGTTAACTAAATAGAATAACAGCAATTCATCAAATAATGAATTGCTGTTATTTTCTATCTATTTTACTCATTTTTATTATTTCTTTTAAAACTTAACTTTGTGCCATTATTTATTATGCGTTTGTATATACCTTTATTGCAATGTGTGCAATTAATATATTTGTCATTATTAATATTAGTACTGACATTATCATTTCCCTTGGTGTAGCTACGCTAAGCATTACTCTAAATGAGTGCTGAGAATGGTGATGAAAATGGTACTATTGATGCTATTGAATTTAGGGTTGCTTGTTGGGCTCATTATTGTAAAAATATGCTAAGTAAAAGCTCATTACTGCAATCAATGATGCAGGTGTTGCTGCTGCTTTAACTTCTTCTGGATTACTTTACAAATGATCCAGTTAATGCATATAATAAAGCATATTCCATATATCCTAGTATAAAAGTAAACTATTATTGTTATTCCAAGTGCTGGTGTTATTGTTGATAAATCAAGGAATGCTGATAACATATTTTTGTCTACAAATGTATTAATACTAAAAAAATTGATATAATGGCAATGATTAATAATTGTATTAATCCTGCTAATCCTATTCAAATGTTTTTCCCTAATACAATGTTTCTTGCCTTTGTATATGTTACAAGTGTCTCAACTATTTTAGATGTTTTTCTGTTGTGATTGATGTTGATACCTGGTATGCAAATGTATATATTGCAGCAAAAAAGCAATCCTGTTAATGCTAATATTACCGTGATATTTTTTTATTTGCATCTTTTTCTTGGCTTGATACTATCGTATATTCAAAAGTTTTGGATTCCAATGATTGAATTTGTTGCTGTGTTAAATTTAACTTTTTAATTGATTTCGTGAATAAAATTTCTTTCAATGCTTTTTTTGAATATCTACTGGTGAATTCATCATTAATGAAGTGTTTTTCAACTACATATTCTATTTTAATTTTTCCTTCAGCTTTACTAATTATAATTCCTTTTTTTATGTCTCTTTTGTTTTTATTTTAGTTTTAACATCTGCTAATGATGTCTTTTCCTTTACAATGATGAATTCATTATTTAATCCTAATTCATTCATTGTATTTAATTGATTTTTCGAATATGTTATCATTATCTACAATCAATATTTTTGTCTTTTTCATTGCTATCTGCTAGCTTTGGGATTATTTTTGTGAATGCTGATGCTAAAATAATCATTAAAAATCATTATTATTGTTGATACTATAAATGCCTTTTTCTTTTTTAATGCTTCTATTAGTGTAAACTTTGTTACTATTAATATATCTCTCATATTATTCACCCACCTTTTCTATATATATGTCGTTTAATGTAGGTTTTTGAATCTCAAATTTATTAACTACTATATTATTATCTATAAGGTCTTTTAATAGTTTATGTGCTTGCTCTTCATTATTTATTTTAATTTTTATAATTATTGTTTACAACTACTTCAATTTCCATGTCATTTTCTTCTATGTATTTTGTTACATCTTGTTTTGTATTTAAGCTCAAACGGTTTGCTGGATATCCTTCTTTTATTTCTGACAGATTTCCCTGCAACTACTGTTTTTCCCTTATTTAAAAATTAAAATATTTTCACAAAAATTCTTCTATTGTTTGCATTTGATGTGCTGACATGATTACATATTTTTCCGTCTTTTACCAATTCAACAATTATATTTTTAATAATTCTGAGTTTACTGGGTCTAATCCACTAAATGGTTCATCCAGTACTACTAGTTCTGGATTATGTAATATTGCTATCATAAATTGAATCTTTTGTTGATTTCCTTTTGATAGTTTGTCTGCTGTCATATTCATATATTGTTCTACTTTTTAATTTTTTTGACCATTTATCAATTGATGCTATTATATCCTCTTTTTCATGCCTTTTTAATTCTCCGAAATACATCAATTGATTTCTAATCTTTTATTTTTGATATACGCCTCTTTCTTCTGGTAAATATCCAAAGTTAACTGTTTTCGCGGCTTACTTTTTTTGTCATTCCATGTTGTTTTCACCACTATCATTATTGATAATTCCTAATAACATTCTTATTATTGTTGTTTTTTTCCTGCACCATTTGTTCCTAATAAACCATATACCCTAGTGTATCCAGTATTAATGATACTGTATCAACTGCTTTATTTGTTCCAAAGCTTTTTTTGATACTTCTTTTTAGTGTTAGTCCCATTGTGTCTCCTTTCAGTTTTGTTTTTATCAGTAACATTATATATCTTTATATTTGTAAAATAAATATTTTTCATAAAAAATAAAACTCAGTAGTCAATCATGTTGATACTGAGTTTTTGATTATTTAGATTTTTGTTAATTTCTGAATCTTCTTTATAATTTTATATATTTCTAATCATTGCTCCATATCCACCAAATACGCATGGTGAATCACATTTCCAGCCTGGGAAAGTGCAGCGTGCACCTCTTGAATATGGTAGTAAATATTGATAAAGTTCTGGTTTATCTTTAGTTGCTTCAAGATATTTATTCATTATATTTTTGTTTCTTGCATAATTTCTAATTGTGAAAATCCCATAGACGTTCCATACATTTTAATACAAAATTTTCTATTGTTCCTCTTTCATTTACTTGTACTAACATGCCTTGTGGGAAAAAACTCTTTTTAATGATGATATATCTTGAAGCCATTCTTTCTCTAATTTTGTTCCTGCAATAATTGGTGGTACATAGTATTTTGGTTCATCTAATAATGTCATTTCATAAGATAGTGTTCTATGTCTTTGTGCTTGTGCTAATTGTGCAAAAGCTTGCTAAATATGTGACTGAATAATTTTTCTCCGAATTCTTCATTTCTATTTTTTTCGTTTTGCAAATAATGAGAAATTACGATTTTTATTTCTTGAATCCAATCCTTCTATTTCTAAATCTGGCATGGCTGCTAAAAATTCTTTGAATGTTTCTTTTTAATTTAATCGAAAATGCATTTTCTTCTGCATTTTTGATATAGTCTTTTGCCCAATTGATAATATAATTTAATTGTCCAAAGTTTACTGTGTATTCCATTACTGTTGCTGGTGTAAATACACTTATAAGGTATCTTGCATTTTTCTTGAGCTAGTTTAAGCGCTCTTTTTATCTTCAAATTTTGGATATTGAGTAAGTATTTGTTCTTTGAATATTTCAATCCATTTTTCATATAGTTCTTTTTCCTGTGGTGATGGCTCTATGTGAGTGTATCTTGCTGACTTTTTCTGATGTATTGTATATTTTTTCATTATTTAATATCATTGCAAGTATTTTTTTGGAATTCCTTCAAGGCATAAATTGTATGTTGGATGGCCAAATACGCTGTGGTGTCCTGACTTTATATTTCCATTTGCTCTTCTTTGTGTTTTCTCTGGTGCTTCGGCAAACAATGTTTCTACTGTGTCTGGTAGATAACAAATTCCTGCTGATTTTCCTGAAAAAATCAACTGCTTCATCTTTTGGCATAATATATCCTACTTTTTGTTGATGCAATTACCTTTGATTTCCATAACTAATCTCCTTTTTGCGCTGTATTTATTTCTGAGTGAGTATAGCATAAGGTGTCTTTCAATTCAATTTTAAAAATATTACTTTTATATATTTTTATAATGAATTTTAAATATTATTTTCAATTAATTTTTAACTTTTTCTATGTATGAATTTATTTCTTTTCGTTTATAAACATATATATATGATGGATGTTCTATATAAAAATATGTTTTTGATTTTTACTTTTTGATTATGAAATTATATGCTTGCTTTCCTAGTACTAATATAACCTTTGGGTTTTACTAAGCTGATTTCATATATTAAATTTTTCTAAACACTCTTCCATTTCATTTGTTGTTGGATATCTTAATTTAGTTTTTTCATTTAATGGTCACATTTGACTAAATTTGTTTTATAAAATGATTGCTGATTTAATTCATTTTCAATCTGTTCTATTATTTTTCCAGTGTTTTGTATCATTTGCTAATGGATGTGTTTCATTTATATTATCAACTTTTTGCTGACAATCCAACCCACATTATTTCTGATTTTTATTTCATCTAATAATGGAAGCTGATTTTTATATAGCCCACATTTTTACATTTCTCTATTTTTGTTCATTATTTATTCGTTTATTCTTATAATTCAATAAACTCCTCCTATTATTTTTACAAGGAATATATCCTGTTAAATCGTTGTAATAACCTTTATTAATGACTATTTTTAGTTCAAGTTAATTATATCAAATTTTATATAATCCATCAGTATTTATTAATAGATTTAACTTCTTATTTCTATATTTTTATTAGTAAACATTAAATTTTTGGTATACTTTATTATTCTATTTTGATATAATTATAAAAAGTTTAAAAGGAGTAATTATATGAAGAAGTTTTTTTATTATATTAGTAAAAGATATTTCTTATTATATTAGAAATAATTATTCATCTTCTTGCATTTTTTTTGGAGCTTATATAATTTTATCAATCTTTCATAGTTAAATAATTATTTGATTCTATGAAGGTGATCATATGAAAATTTTTCATACTTGGTCAAAAATTTTTTTAATTGTTATATTTAAGCTCATTATCCATGCTTCAGCTATATTTATGATAATGTTAATAATATATTGTATAAAGACTAATCCTGATTGGAAGATTACTAATAATAAAACATATTATATAAATTATACTGTTAAATCAGATGTATATGATTTAAGAAATTTTTCAAATGAAATTACTTCTATTGTGAGAAAATATAAAAAGTGATGCTAAATTAGTTAATATTTCTTATTGTTTTAAGAGATAAATATACTGACGTAATTTTTATATATTTTTCAAAAAACCATAAAAATCCTGATAAATCATATTGTATTACAGTTTCAGTTGGTGTTTCTGATAAAGAAATTTTTGCATTTGAGTATTATGAATCAGTGATTATGATGGCATAAAAACCCGGATGAACTTACTAAAAATTTTTAGACCAAAATTTGACATCTATAGTCACTAATTATAATGATACAACTATTAAAGTAAATGCTTTTAATATTTTACAATACGATTCTTCTATATCTCAATTTGTTCCTATTTATCCTATTAAATTTTATAAATATCCTTAAATCACTAGCTATGCTTGAGTTAATAAAATGAATATTCTTTGTACAATGAAGGACTAATTCTAAAAAAATTTCTTTTATTATTTAAAGTAACTTTACTATTTTTTTAAATATTTATATTTATGAAATAGCTCTCATTCTTCATTATATTATTTTTATTAGTGAACATTAAATTTTGATATACTTTATTATTCTATTTTGATATAATTATAAAAAGTTTTTAAAAGGAGTAACTATATGAAAGAAGTTTTTTATTATATTAGCAAAAGATATTCCTTATTATATTAGAAATAATTATTCATATTTTAGGGAATTTTAGTCTTGATTATTAAATTTTTTTGGCAAGTTTTTAACTTTACTATTATTATTTATTTTTTTATTTGAGGTAATATGAAAAATTTTTACTAATTGGTTAAAAATTTTTAATTGTTATAGTTGAAATAATAATTCATATCTCAGCTATATTTGGTATCATTCTAATAATATATGCAATACACTATAATCCTAATTTTTAGAATTATAAATTATAAATATTCAATACTATAGCTATAGTATAGTTATACTGTGAAAATTAAATGTATATGATTTAAGAAATTTTTAAATGAAAATTACTTCTATTGTGAGAAATTATAAAAGTGATGCTAAATTAGTTAATAGTTCTTATTATTTAAAGATAAATATACTGGCGTAATTTTTTATATTTTTCAAAAATTATAAAAAATCCTGATAAATCATATTGGATTACGGTTTCACTTGGTATATCTGACATTTTTTGCATTTTGATTGTGATGAGTCCAGTGATTATGATGGTATAAAAATCCGAATAAACTTACTAAAATTTTAGACCAAAATTTGACATCTATAGTCACTAATTATAATGATACAACAATTAAAAGTAAATGCTTTTTAATATTTTACAATATAATTCTTATATGGGTAAATTTCTTCCCTATTTATCCTATTAAAAATTTATGAATAAGCTTTTGTACAGCAAAGAACTAATTCTAAAAAAATATCTTTATTAGTTAAAGTAAATTTTACTATTTTCAGTACAATATTTTGCCTATTTATATTTATGAAATAGCTCTAATTGCTTCACTATATTATTTTATTAGTAAACATTAAATTTTTGATATACTTTATTATTTTATTTTTGATATAATTATAAAAAGTTTTTAAAAGGAGTATATATATGAAAAAGTTTTTTTATTATATTAGCAAAGATATTCCTTATTATACTAGAAATATTTATTCATATTCTTGGATCTTTTGAGTCTTTTTATAGCGTTAAATTTATTCATCTTTAGTAGTTAAATAATTATTTGTTTCTATTTGGGAGGTGGTAATATAAAAATTTTTCCTATTTGGTTAAAAATTTTTAATTGTTATAGTTGAGCTCATTATTCATGCTTCAACTATATTTATGATAATCTTAATATTAAATTCTATTTATAGGGATTATACTGTAAAATTAGATGCATATAATTTAGAAAAATTTTAATAATTCATTGTGATTAGTCCAATGATTATGAGGTATACAAAATCCAGATTAACTTACTAAAATTTTTAGACCAAAATTCTACGTCTATAGTTAATAATTATAATTATACAAAGTATTAAAAATAAATGCTTTTTAATTTATTGAATTAATATTTTACAATATAATTATAATTCTTATATGAATAAATTTGTTCCTATTTATTCTATTAAAACTTATAAATAGCATTAAACCACCGGCATAGCTAGTGGTTTTAATTTTTAAGTTAATAAAATGAATAAGCTTTGTATAATAAAGAACTAATTCTAAAAATATCTTTATTAGTTAAAAGTAAATTTATTATTTTCAGTACAATATTTTTGCCTATTTATATTTGTGAAATAGCTCTCATTGCTTCATTATATTTCTCAAATATTTTTATATAATCCGTAATTTCTTTCTGCATATTCTATTGCATCCTTCCCTGTTCCATTATATCTCTCAATATTCTTTTTATATTAGATTCATCAGTATCATATTTATATGAACCATTTTTGCCAAGCACAATGTAATAAATTTAAAGTTGCCATTTTATATTAAAATCTACATCATCATGTAACTTAAACCAAACCTTTCTAATATCTTTTTCGCACTTTTCATCAACAATTTTTCTTTTATAGCAAATTCATATGCTTTCATAGCAGTTTCAGCCTTTATTTGGCATAATCCAACACTTGAATCTTTTTATATGAATCACATATCAATATCTCCTAAAATATCATCAGCACCTTCTACGCCATGTTCCCATAAAATAATTGTTTGAATTAACGCTTTTCTAACTTTAAATAAATTACTATAGTTAGTAATAATACCATCATATTTAATAAGATCATCATATGCTTCTTCTCTTTCTCTTAGTGCTTTTGTTTTTGCCAATCAGTCATAATTCCTTTTAAGGTAAGGTACTAATTCAGCTCTCATTCGCCATTTTAGTTGTTCTCTTATTCTGACATCATTTTTAATTTATTTTCTTCTTTGTAATTAAATAAGGCATTCCATGTATCTCTTCCTACAATTCCATCGATATCTAAATGATTGGTTTCTTGAAATTTTTTTAATTGCCTCTTCAGTATTTTCTCCAAATATACCATCTATTGCTCCAATACTATATCCTAAATTTGATAACCTCTTTTTGAATTATTGATACATTACCATCACTCATTCCTTTAGCAATATGATATCTTGGCCATTCAGAGTTTTCCTTTTGATTCTGAAGAGGAAACAATGTATTCCATGTATTTTCTCCAACATCGCCATCTATTTCTAAGCACTTATCTCCTTGAAATTTCTTTACCATTTCTCTACAACCGGATTATATTGTCCATCTGCTCCTCCCGGAACATTATATCCTAAACTCATCAATCTTTGTTGTATTCTGATAACGTTTTCTCCTCTTGCTCCCATAGTAATTATATTACCTGGATAAGGTAGATGTAATGCTAATATTGGAAACAATGCATCCCATGTTCTTTTTCCAACAACTCCGTCTATTCCTAAACCAGAATCTGATTGAAATTTCTTTACAATTTCTCTGCAACCAGATCCATATTGTCCGTCTGCTCCTCCAGGAACATCATATCCTCTCCTTATTAATTCCTTTTTGAATTTTTACAACATTTTCTCCTCTTGCGCCCATACCAATTATACTTCCTGGATAACTTGAAGAAATAACTATAGTTGGGTCTTCTAACTTTTCCCCAAGTTAATGGTCCAATTATTCCATCTGCAGAAAGGTTACTATCTATTTGAAATTGCCTTACTGCTTTTTCAGTTTGAAAATCCAAATATTCCATCTGCTCCTGTTCTTCCCAAAAATAACCTTTATTAATTAATTTATTTTGAATATATTTTACAGTTTCCCCAGTCTTGCCTTTATATACTAAAGGTTTATTCGTATATGATTCTGATGGATTATTTTTCAATAATTTCTTCGCCTGTATAATCTGGAACTGCATAACCATATATTCTAGCATCATTAATATGATATTTATATATATTTACTTGATCATCATGATTACCTTCTAATGTATAAATATATTCTCCATTAACATTATTTACAATACCTACATGATCAATTCCATCACCTTTTTCAGACTCCCAATCAAAAATATAATATCTCCTTTTTGAGGAATATATCCTCTATTTCTTGTTTGTCCTTTACTTCTAAACCAATTCCAACCAATAGAACAAGAAGCAAATTTTTGACTACATTTGGTAGTACTCCGGCTTTATTCATACAATAACACAAACATCGCACTACCATGGTTGATTTGGGATACCATACCAATCTCAAAAATATTGTCATTATTTCGTCCTTCTCTATAACCCAAAAAGCAACTACCTATTAATACTATTCTTTCTCTAGTTCCTTCAACACTCATTTTTTTATACCTTCTTTCTTATTAATCTTTTTGTGATATATATATCTGCAATACCACCAGCAGACATACTTGCAAATACACAAGTTACAATTGTTTCTAATAAGTTCATATTTTCGACTTTAAAAATGGTACAAATAACTATAGAAATAATGGCAATAAGTAAATTTTGTAATGGAATATACTTATTTTTATTGACAAGCATTTAGTTATTTGACCTAAAACAATTGAAATTGTTGCAATTACAATCGAAAATTGTTATATTCAAATATTTCACCTCCCTATAAAAAAATACTTGAAAAATAAAATTATTTATTTTTCTATATAATAAAGACAATTAATTAAAAGATTTTGTAACAATCTTGTAACAATTTTATAAATTTTTAAACCTTTTTAAAGATTTTTATTAAATCATATCTTAGATTAGATACACAGTCTTCATCTATAATTCCATTTATTTTTGCTATATTTTTTTAATTATCCCATCGTATTCTAGTAAAATTTTATTAATAGCTTCTGCCTTTCCTTTGATTGCATTTTTTTAAACATTTTGCTAAATTCTATATTATTCATACTATTTCACTCCCTTTAGATTATTTTTATTTTTCTTTATTATTCTTGATCTCATATTTCTAATATTTGATTCGCTTTTTCATAATTAAAAGCTATTTGATCATAATCATAATCTTTAATATATTTGTAATATAAAAATTTGTTTTTGAAAATTTGGTAAATTTTTAATAATGTTATGTAATTCTGTGTTAGAAATATAATTCTCTAATTGATCATATTTATAATCTTTTTCAAAATCATCAAAAAAGATATGTACTTATTGTGGGAAAAAAGACATATCTTCTATTATTTGATTATCATATTCTACTTCTGTTTCTTCTAATTTTCTTTTTCTTTTTAAAGTTAATACTACTATTTTTATAACTTTATTAATATAATTTGTAAAAACTTGCTTTAGTAAAAATAATTATCGTTTGTATTATTTTTCATAATAACCTCCTAATAAAAAAATTTTTGAATATATTGAATTACAAAATATTAAATATTTTTCACCTCCTTTAATAAAAATTCATCAAAAAAAGGCCTGATAACTCAAGCCTTTAATCATTTCTTTTGTAAAATTGAGACACTTTTTCTGATAAATATTACATCAATAAAATCGTATTTTTGATTGTTTCTGTCGATTTTATTGTTGTTTAATTTAGAGACTAAATCTCCTTTACGCTTTACTCTATCTATTATTTTTATTATATTAATATCAATTTTTAATATTTTCTATTTTTTTCTCCTTTTTACATTCCTATTAAATAGATTGTTCAATAATCTTAATCATATAATTTCATTTAGTAATTTCATATTTACTATTAAATTTATTTAAATTTTAGATATATCAACTTATTCGAAGAACAATTCACAATACGATTTTTAAATACATGGAGCTTTTTACAAAAATATCTTTTTGTATCTTTTCGAGTTACATTTTATCACTTTTTATATAATTATGTAAATACTTTTTAAGTTTTTCTTTATTTTTTTATTAATATTTATTATTTTTATTAGTAAACATTAAATTTTGATATACTTTATTATTCTATTTTGATATAATTATAAAAAGTTTAAAAGGAGTAATTATATGAAGAAGTTTTTATTATATTAGCTAAAAGATATTTCTTATTATATTAGAAATAATTATTCATATTTTAGGATTTTTAGGAGCTTGCCTTTATAGTGTTTTAATATTATACGTGGTTGGTAGTTAAATAATTATTTGATTTTATTTGGAGGTGGTAATATGAAAAATTTTCCTATTTGGTTAAAAATTTTTAATTGTTATAGTTGAACTCATTATTCATGCTTCAGCTATATTTATGATAATATTAATAGCATATTGTATAAAAACTAATCCTGATTGGAGGATTACTAACACTCGAAGACATGACTATAAAATAAATTATACTGTAAAAATCTAATTTATATAATTTAAAGGATCTTTCAAGCGAAATTACTCCTATTGTAACAAAATATCAAGAGAATCCTAGGTTAGTTAAGATAACTTATCATTTTGAAGGTAAAATTAATGGATATATAAATGGATATATAACTTTATCTTTTTATCAAAGAAATTATAAAGATACAAAAAGCATATGTAATTACTGCTAAAATTGATATTTATAATATTACTGAGATTACGAAAACTACCGGTGAAGATGCAAATGATGATCCAGAATTAAGCAATGATGATTTTATCAAGCCATTAGAAAAAGATTTAGCATCTATGCTTAATGATTATAGTGATAAAAATGCAACACTAGAAATAGATAATTCGGGCATCAAGATATATCATCATATTTTTTTAAATATTCTAATATTTCATTTTGATTAATAACTTTATCATATTTAATATATGGTAAAATTCATATACTAAAAATGACTTAGATTAAATCTAAGTCATTTTAATATGGAGCAGGTAACGGAATCGAACCCGTATAACCAGCTTGGAAGGCTGGAATTCTACCATTGAACTACACCTGCATATTTAATTGTTGTCATCTCTCCCTGACAAGAATTATTGTACCATATTGTCACAACTCTGTCAACACTTTTTTTGTATCTTTTTGTTTTTTTATTCAAATATGTTAAAATACTGATATATTAATATTTAAGAGGTTGTATGAAAAAAATTTAAAAGTTGATTATAAAAATGATGGAAAAACTTACTACTTATTTAACTGGTGTTTTTCCTAAACTGTCAATTAATGCTGTTTTTAAAAGCGCTTAGGAAAAAAAGATATTAAATTAAATGGTAAACGTATTAATGATAATGTTGAGGTTTTTGAAGATGATGAAATTCAAGTTTTTATTACTGATGATATTTTTGCTTGGTATCTCTGATTTTTAAAATTGATAAAAGTTTATGAGGATAATAATATATTAGTAGTTAATAAACCTATAAATGTTGAAGTTGTTGGTGATAATTCATTTGGAGAGTAAACTTGGTAAGAATTATGATTTTATTAGAGCTTGCCATAGAATTGATAGAAATACGATTGGTCTGGTTGTTTTTGCTAAAAACCCAGAAACTCTTGATTCTATAGTTGATTTATTTGCTACTGAAAAATTGAAAAACACTATATTGCTTGTTGTTATGGTATTGCTAAGCAGTTTGCTGATGAATATGCTTATTTGTTTAGGATAGTAAAAAAAGCTCTTGTTTATGTTTCTGATCAGCCTCAAAAAGGTGCTGTTAAGATTCATACTTCATATAAATTGATTCAAAAAGAATGTTAATAAAAAGTCTAGTTTGATTAATGTTACTTTACATACTGGTAGAACACATCAAATTAGAGCTCATTTGGCTCATATTGGGCTTCCTATTATAGGTGATGGTAAATATGGTTCTTATGAAATTAATAAACGTTTTGGAGTGTCTACACAGCTTTTATGTAGTTATAGTATAAAATTTATTATTGATAATCCAGATAGTGATTTGGCTTATCTTAATAATTTAACTATTTCTCTTAAAAAGATTCCTTTTGAAATGTATGTTTAGGAGTTTTAATATGAGTAGTTTTGTTATTAAATTGATTGCTGTAGTTACGATGTTTATGGACCATTTTGGTGATGTTGTTGTAGGACACCATTCATGGCTAAATTATTTTGGAAGGATTGCCTTTCCTCTATTTTTGTTTTCAGTTTGTGATTGGTTATAAAAATACATCTAATAAAAAAATTTCTTTATTAGATTGTTGTTATTTGCTTTGATTTCACAAATTCCTTTTATGCTAATGGTTCATTATATGAATGGTAATTATTTTTGCATTAAATATTTTCTTTGAATTTATACTGGGATTTATTATGCTATATGTTTTTGATAATGTTGACAATAAATTCTTAAAATGGGCTTTAATTGCATTAATTATCAGCAAGTTCTGCTTTTTCTTCACACTGATTATGAGATTTTTGGATTATTAATGATTTTAGGATTATATGTCTTGAGTGGAAAGCAAAGGCTGGCTCTGCACTAGTTATTATATTATTTAGTATTTTTCTAATTTGCATTTCTTTTAAATTTGTTGGAGCGCCTTATTATACTTTTAGCTCAATAATTGCTAGAATTGTAGTTGGAATGCTGGCTATTATCCCTATATTATTTTACAACAATAAAAAGGACCGGGTATGAAGTATTTCTTTTTACTTGTTCTACCCAATCCATATTTTTATTGCTTGATTTAACTTTTTGTTACATTAACTGCAATATTTACAAAGAACTAGTTCAATTCCGATTGATAAATCAATTTCACCTATTTTGTATTTTTCATCGATTTTAATTAGTTCTTTTAATATATTTTTAAAATCTTCTGTTTTGAAGTGTCCTGCTTGTTCTTTGTATTTTCTTATTAAAAATGTTTGATTTGGCTTTAATTTTAAGTTTGATATTATTTCAGAATCATTTTCAGTGTTTTTAATAAATATAATTTTTGAAATGTCTGTATAGTTGAATTAATATCATTTGTCTGTCAGATGGTGTTTTGCTAATTCTGAATATACTTGAAGTGCGTATTTGATTTTGTTTTTCCTAAGGAATCTGTTAAATCAAAGATTATGCTATCCGACTTTTTGATTGCTAATGCATCAATATCTTCTTTTGGATTGTTCCGTTTTTCTCCTGCATATTCAATTAATTTACGGACTTCATTAATTAGATCCTGCATATTTGTTCCAACAGTTTCTATCAAATATCTGGCATTATATTGATCTAGTCTTACTTTATACATTGCTGCTATTTTTGCTCATTTTTGTCTAATAAGGCTGGTAATGGAAGTTCTTTGCATTCAATAACTTTTCCATTCTGTCTTACAAATTTCAATAAATTACATTCACTTATTTCATCTTCTATAAAAATTATATTTATGTATTCAAAATCATTTTTGTAAAATTTTCTACAAATTTCTTAAAGTTCTGCTGTTTCTTTTTTTAAATAGTCCTGATTTCCTTATTTCTATTGTTTTAGTTTCATAACCAAATGCTGGTGTTTCTATATTATCCAATATTTCTGATAAATTAATATTATCGATTTTTTTATGTAATTTATTCCTAAATGTAATTCACCAATGCTTTTTATTTTCTTTAGTTGTTCTTCTTTTTATGAATTCATCATTTCCATATAATAAATAAAATCAACTTATCTCCTTATTCTGATGTTTGTGTATAATCATCGTTTGCTAATAATATTTTAAATACGGCTGCTACGCTCCATGCTTGTACAAATGCGCCTTTTCCATCATGTGGTTCTAATCCGTCATATACTTCACATATACTGCCTAATGTATTTCCATGTACTAATTCTTCTAAAAATACATCTGCTACATTTACTTTAAATCTTCTCAATGTTTGTTCTAAACTTAATTTGTAATCTGTTCTTTTTTTCTGCTGATATTAGATTTTTTTAATGCATCATAGTATAGTTCTAGCAACCATGGCCATGTCGTTCCTTGATGATATGCTCCATCTCTTTCTACTAGGGCCACCTTCATATTTTGGTTTGAAATCTTTGTCATCAGGTGATAATGTTCTCATTCCATACTTATTTAATAAGTATTTTGTACATGTTACAAAACTTGCTCTTGCTGTTTCTTTTTGAACAATCAAGTACTGTGTTTGGTAGACTTAATGCAAATAACTGGTTTGGTCTTATTTTGGCATCTCCTAACACATCATATAGGCATTCGTTTGTGCTGTTATAGAATGATTTTTCAAATGACATTTTACATCTTGTTGCCATGTATGCATATTGAATCTTCAATACTCTTTTGTTCAAATGTTCTGCAATATCTTTCATAACACATAGTGCATTATACCATAGTGCATTTATTTCAACAGTTTTTCCATTTCTTGGAGTTACTGGCTTTCCATTTACTTGTGCATCCATCCATGTATTTTGTGTTGTTGGTGTTCCTGTTGATATTAGATAATCTTTTTGTCCAAGTAAATATCATTTCCATCCAAATCTGTTCCATCTGTATATGCTGTTATTATTCTTTTTAGTTTGTCAAATATTTTTTCTTCGACAAAGCTGTAGTTGTTTGTGTACTTCAAGTATTTCCCAGTTGCTGCAATTAATAGCAATGCTGCATCTGCACTATTGAACAATGGCATATCGTCATATTCATTAAATCCGTTTGGTACGATTCCTCTACGTACGGATCTGGCATAAGTCAATAGTACTTCTTCTGCTTCTTTTTATACGGTTTTGACATTAATAGGATTCCTTCAAATGCTATTAATGAATCCCTTCCCCAGTCCAAAAACCATGGATATCCTGCTATCACTGTTGATAGTCCTGTTGATTCTCTTTTTACTATGAAATTATCAGATGCTATTATGTATTTTCTGACTAAATTTTTTTATATGCTTGTTGTTTTTGATTCGTCTGATAATTTGGTTTTTAGTAATTTTGAGTTTTTCGATTAAATGATTAATTCTTAAATATTCATTGTCTATTACTTTTTTTCCATTGATCTTTAATATTGAATCAAAATCTATTCCATTTTTGCCATCTAGTGAACATACAAATGTTAGTTCTTTGTTTTCGTTTGGCTCTAGTTCAATTTCAAATGTTCCTGGTACTATGTGATTTTCGAAGCAATCAAATCCTCTATCATGTTCTATTTTTGTAAAAACATGTTGTAGAATATATCGTTGTCATGCTCAATGTAATTACTTGATTTTACACATATTGATTTTTAATTGTTCTTCTTGATTAAAACTTATCTGTACTCTGTCTATATCTGTTTTTCTGTGTGTATGAAAAATTCTTATCCTTTGTTAATGAATGAAAATCCCTATTATTTATTAATGGTGTTATTTTAAATTTTGATTTTGAATCTTGATTCTTTATTTTTGTAATGCACTATTACTGCATTTTTTTCCATATAACATACATATTGATTTTTCAATTTTTGTATCTAATACATTGAATTTATATATTGGGAATTATTTCTTTTTCAAATTCTTTCAAAAAGTATATCCTTCTGTTACAGTATTTGACGTTGAGTTAGTAAATAAATTATAATTCACTCCATGTATTTCAATACTTTCATCTACTTTTTGATAATATTAATTTTCTTTGTGATGGTGGATTTAATGGTGCTATTAATAAACCATGGTAACGTCTTATATTCATGCCTCCAATATCTGTTGATGCTGCATATCCACCTATACCATTGGTTATTAACCATTCTCTCATAACTGGAAAATCTCCTTATTAATTATTTTATTCATTATTATTTTCTTGATTATTTTCTTTTATATCATTTTCGTCTTTTCTTATTGTTGCCATTCTTTCTTGGTATTTTGTTTTAAACTTACTCATTAAAGTACTTCTTTTCAAAAATACTTTTTCCAGATGCTCTAAATTTTAGTTCTTCCTTTTCACGCTTTTTCTTTCTTTTTCTGTTTCTTTTAGCTTGTTATTTAATGTTATGAATTGGCTATCATTTTCCATATCATCAAATACTAATTCATCACATATTAATTGGATAATTGTTGATGCTATTATATCTGGATCATGTCTAATTAAGTCTCCTTCAATCTTTGATAAATTTCTTTGTATTAAACTTACACCTAATTCTTTAACATTTTGTACATCTGCTAATACTATATCAGATCCTTTTAGATTATATAATTGTATAAATTCTGGAACTATTTCTCAGTATCATATATGCAGTAATCGATTATTCCTTTTCCCTACATAATCAATTATTGCTTTTTACATGGTCTGATAATGTATATTCATCTGTTTGTCCCATTTCAGTCATAATGTTACTTACATATATTTTTGTTGCTTTGCTTTCTTTTATTGATTTTGCAATTCCTTTTTATTAATAAGTTTGGAATTACGTTTGTGTATAAACTTCCTGGACCAATTACTATTGCATCTGCATCCATTATTGCTTCAATAACTCCTGGGTGCAGGTCTTGTGTTTGTTGGTGTTATATATACTCTTTGTATTTTTTTACCATTTCTACTAACTTCCTCTGGTATTATTGATCTATCTTCTACAACACTTCCATCCTCTAATTCTGCACAAATTTTTATTTGGATCCAATGTTACTGGAATTACCCTACCTGTCATATTTAATATATTTCCTGCATTTTCAATTGATGAATTAAAATTTCCATTAACTTCTGTCATTCCGGCAATATATATATCACCGAAATTTAATCCTCTTAATTTTGGATTTCTAAATCTATGTGATAATAATGCTTCCATAGATTCTTCATCATTTGCTAATGCTATTATACCTTCTTTGATGTCATTTATTGGTAGCATTTTTAATTCTTTATTTGAGTCTGATCTAATTTCACCATAGTCTGAAAGTGTTATAATTGCAGTTATATTATCTGTATAATTTTTAATCCTTACAACTGTATTTAGTCCACTTCCTCCACCTATTACTACTACTTTTGGTCCTTGATGATATACTTTTTTATTAAATATTAGTGAATTTAAGTTATTTTTTTCATACCTTGTATCACTTTCTTCTACTAATATTTCTAACATTCTTTTTGTCTTTGTATTGAGCTGATTACTAATGCTAGTACTCCTAATACAAAAGCATATTGAGATATTAATAAGATCTGTGTTTGTTATTGCTTTTTTTACTATTATATTTGCTATTCCATAGTTATTAAAATAACACCTACTAAACTTAATAACATCCATCTTTTAACACCTTTTGTATTACTTATCCATTTCATTAAGCCCTTCATCGCCTATTATCCTCACTTCTGGCTTTATTTTCATAGCCAAATTTATTAAATACAGTTTTTAACATGTTCTATTACTGCTAAAATATCTTTACATGTTGCATTATCATAATTTATTACAAATCCTGCATGTTTTGTTGATACCATTGCTCCACCAACTTGATATCCTTTTTAGTCCTGCTTCATCTATAACTTGTGATGTTATAAATCCTTCACCTCTTTTGAATCGTACTACCTAAACTTGGATATTCTAATGGTTGTTTTTTTCTTTCCTTTTTGCAATATATTCATCCATTTGTGATTTTATTTCAACTGGATCACCTTTTTAATTTTTAATTTTGTTTCTAATATTATTGATTTTACTGTTCCATTTTTCAAATATACTATTTCTATATCTATAATCATGTTGTTCATTATTAATTGTTACTAATTTTAAAGTTTCTAAATCAATATATGTTGTTTCTACAATTATGTCTTTCATCTCATGTCCATAAGCTCCCTGCATTCATTACGACTGCACCACCTATTGTTCCTGGAATTGCATCTGCGAATTCAAATCCTGTTATTGAGTTTTTAACATAGTTGTTCCTACTGTTTTTGTTTAAGGCTCCATGCTTCAATTGTTACATATACTTCATCATCGGATTTTTCATCAATTGTTATATTTTTCCAGTAAACTTTAGTACTAATCCTCTTATTCCATTATCTCTTACTAATGTGTTTTGAACCATTTTCCCATAATTGTTATTGGTATCTCTTTATTTTTATTTCTTCTAATTCTAATATTTTTTTATTAATTCTTCTTTATTTTTCAACTTCAACAAATATATCTGCTAATCCTCCAACTTTCATTGTTGTTCTTTTCTTCATTGGTTCATTATAAAATATTTTGTCTTTTTGGTATTATATTTTTCTAGACCTTTTATAGTCTCTATCTTTTTCACACTTTCCTCCATATTATAATTCCATAATATTTTTATCATTACAACGTGACTTTTACAACATTATTACATATAATAAAATTTGATTTTTGATGATTTATGCTTGTTATTTTTAGGAGGATGTTATATTATTCATATATTACTAAAAACGAATAAGGGGAATTTATGGGTAATATAAATGTTTATTCTGGTCCTATGAAATCTGGTAAAAACTCAAGAAATTCTTAATGAATATAAAAAGACAGTTAATTGCGGGTAGAAGTGTTCAAATGTTCAAACCACTTATTGATACTAGGAATGGTGATTGCATTGCTGTTAGAAATGGCATTAATATTCCTGCTGTACTTATTAAGAGAATTGCTGATTTATATGATGTTGATGCTTATTTTATTGATGAATTTCAATTTCTTAAAGGTGATGTTTCTATCATTCAGGAGATGGCTGATAATGGAAAGAAATTCTTCATTTTCTGGCTTAAATCTTACTTCTGAAAAAAGAAACCTTTTGGGAAAAATGCCAGAACTTTTAGCTATTGCTGATAATATTAAGCTTCTTACTGCTATTTGTGATAATTGTAAATGTGATGAAGCTATTTATACATATTACAAAGCTGAAATAAAAATTCTGAGATTATTATTGGTGATCATGAGTATGGTGTTTTATGTAGAAGTTGTTATCAAGAACTTACTAATCAAGATTTAAATAATAATGTTATTAACAAATAAAAAGAGAAGATTTTTATTAAATCTCCTCTTTTTTGCCCTATTACAATATTGCATATATTCCTGTAAGTACTATTGCTCCAAATACTATTGCTGGGCTTATTTGTACTTTATTTCCAGAAATCTACTGTAAATGTTGTATTTATCCTACTTCCGTTTACAAACTGACTCAATCGATGTTTCTTGGGTTCTAATTTTTTTCCCAATCAATATTTCTTGGATCTAATTTTGTCCAGTCTATATTTCTTGGATCCATTTTTGATAAGTCTAATTTTACTGAAATTAAATTTATCCTTGCTCTTTCCATTGTTTGTTGCTTTATTTATTTCGCCAATTAATGCTTCTTTTGTCATTAATTCGCCTGTTATTCTGTCAACCATTCTATAACTATAGTCTGCGATAAATTCCATTGTTTCTCCTGGTTTTAAGCTCTTTATTGTTATATATTGATTTCCATTTCAACTCCTCTTTTTGAGAAGAATCTTAGTTTTAAGAATGTATCTGTAATTTCTTGATTTGAATTATTTGTTATTTTTCCTCTAATTATTCCACCTTCTGTTGATCCTCTTGCTTGTGTTATTTGAATTAATGGTGAATTTTCCTGGAATATTTAATTCTACTGTTTTATTCGATCTTGTTGATCTCATTATTAAATATGTTAATATGTTTACACTGAAATAAACTATTATAAATATAATGATATATTTAAAAACTTTGTGCATATATTTTCCCTCTTTTACATTTTTCTAAATACGCCTGCTACTCTACCTAATATCTGGCAGTCTGGAACTAAAATTGGATCCATTGAGCTATTCTCTGGCTGTAATCTTATGGTCTTTTTCTTTATAAAAAGTTTTTACTGTTGCCGAATCATCTATTAATGCTACTACTATTTGTCCATTTTGGGCAACATTTTTGTTTTTACCAATATATAATCTCCATCAAGTATTCCTGCTTCTATCATACTTTCGCCTGATACTGTTAGCATGAAGCTTTCTGAATTTCCTACAAAGTCTATTGGAATTGGGAATGTATCTGTAATGTTTTTCAACTGCAAGTATTGGCTGTCCTGCTGTGATTTTTGCCTATTACTGGAACACTTACCATCTCTCACTTGAATAATATTCTTTATCTGGCTGTTTTTATAGTTGTTTGTTCTGCTATAATTTCTTCACCTTTATAATCTTTTTAATAATCTTAATGTTCTACCTTTTTGATTCTTTTTGATATATATCCTCGTTCTTCTAAAGCATTAAGATATCCTTGCACTGTTGCTGTTGAGCTTAAACCTACTCTTTTACATATTTCTCTAACTGATGGTGGGTATCCATTATCAATTATGCCTTCTTGTATTGCTTTTTAATATTGATCTTTCTCTCTTGTTTTAGCCCATTTGCATCTCTTCTAGATTTATTCATTTTTACAAAACCCCCGAAATTTATGTCTATTAAATTTATAACATAAAAATGAATGTTTGTCAAACAAAGGTTTTGGTTATTTTACACTAACGAAAATAAATTTAATGGTATTTTATTATAGTAATTTATGAAAAATAAAAGTAGATAAGTATTTTTCAATCTATTCACTTTATAACATAATAATAGTATATTTTTTTAAACATCCTTTTCTTCTTTATCAGAAATAGTTAATCGTTCTCTTCTTTGTCCATCAATTATTTTTATTATAATCATCTATAACTTCAGTAAGTCTTTTCTGTATCTTTTACCACAATTACACTATTTTCTATAGATATTGTCCTTCATCAATTAATGAATCTAAATTAATGAACTTATTTAAAGAATATATGTCGATAGTCATTGGTTTTTCCTTTCATAGCTGAATCTAACATAATTTTGTGTACTTCTCTTTGTATATTCGCCAAGAGCCATCTTTCTATCTGCTTTCTCAACTTCAGTTTCTGGGTTTGAGTTGTATCAATTCTGACTCAAGCATCACAACACCATCTTCAGTTTCTTCATAAAGAATATACCAATCACCTGTATCACTCATCGATATTCTTATTCTATCTGCGTCAGCTATTCCTAAATCATGTATTCCAAAGTGACTCGCAACTTCAGATATGTGATGGATTATCTGCAAATGCACTATCTCTTCTATCACTTTTTTTGTACAATAGCAGATATTGCTTCAACTTTATCTTGATCAATATCAAATCCTTTTTCTTCTAAAAATATCTCTCGTTTTTACATATCTTACACCATAATCTACAACATTACCATTTGTATGAACATGATCATTTGGGCGAAAATCGTCATTATGTGCTACAGTACTGCTCTACTAGAATCAAAAATATAGTGTTCTTGAGTGAGCTCCTGTATAAGTTTTTCCAGCTTCTAATGGAGCTACTGATTCCAATCTAGGTATTGTTGCTCTTTTTCTGGAGATAAATTTCTAAATAAATTATCACAACCTAATCCCATTCCAACATCTTTAATTAGCATTGATTGATATTGCTCTTGTGTAATTTTTCCCACTTTCTAATAATTTTCTTAATTTTTGTTCTATCAGTTTCAATCATTCTTTTACCAGCTTCTTGATATACTTCCATTATTTCATCAAAGCCGCCAATCTGTTTTTAATTGACTTTCAACTTTGTTTGGAACTTCTACATTATCAAAGCAAACTCTATTGCCATTTCTCCAAGTCCAACTTTGAAACAATTCCCGTAGATCGACCTGTTTCATCTAACTCTTCAACTACAAACAAAGCACCATTTCTTTCTATCGCAGAATGTACCATTGATGATTCTCCAGGTTGTCCCTCTCCTATTGTCTGACAACAATTAGTAATTTCTCCAATAGCAAAATGAAGTGGATCATCCATTCTTACAATTCTACCTCTAAATCGTCTAGTTTTAAATTGCTCTTGTGGAACTGTTTGATATTCTCTTTTGACTCATATCCTTAAACAATCTTATAGCAATTCTTGCTTGTTCTTCTGATAAACCAGCATCTCTAGCTTGATATACAACTTCATGTTCTCCTTTTCCAACTTCTAAATTAGGGATATACATCTGTAGATAATTTCATTAATATATCATCTGGAGTCAATGTTCCTTCTATATATCTCTGTATTAAATCCTGCTTCTTCTAAATAAGTATCAAAACTTTGAGGCTATAATTGGAAAATTTAGCATATAAATCAGGGTTAGCTATAAATTCATCTTTATGTTTTAAGAAATAATCTCTAAATTTTTAGAATAAGGAAGTTTTATTGCTGAAAACATATTTTCTGCCTTTCCATAAGTAAACAATCCTCTATATTCTTCATTAGTTAGTAATTCATAAACTTTTTGCTCTTTCTTCTTCACTTAATTCTCTTAAACCAATAGTAGCTCTTGTATCTATTTCTAATCCAGATTCTTCTGGATAAATCATTGAATCTAATCTTTCTGCCTCTTCATATGTAAGTTTTTCTGGTCTATAACACAGGTTTGATGTTATTTTTCTTATCCACCCTTTTCCTATTTTTCTTGCCTCAACTCCTAAATCATCAACAAGCGAATGATTTAATTTTTTTACTCCATTCTGGATTAGAACTTAATTCTTCAGCAAAAAGATTAACTCTTCTAAATGCTCTGTTACATGTGGAGAATAATATGATTGTCCATCTTCCCTTAATCTTCCAAATTCTATTTCTAAATATTCTCGTACTAAATTTGGATCTACTCTTTCAGATTGTTTTTAAACTATATTCTAAAAGCATTTTATAGTGTATTTTAATCATATTTTTAGTTTTTCTGATTTTTCTTCAATAGACGTATCTATTACTCATTGAATTATTTTCTCTAACTAAATCTAATTTTTGAGATGTGCTTATTCTATAACTTTTTCAACTAATTGATTTACTTTTATCATTATCAATTTCAACATTGTTTTCTGCTAATATTTCAGTAATTAATGATGTAATATCTTTATCATATCCCTCTTGTATTCTTTTTATTTAAACTCATAAAAAGTTTACAGTAGATTTAGATGTAATTTTTCTGGTGTTGGCATTAGTCCAGGAAATCCTTCTAAAAAGTTTAGAAATAACCTTTAAATTTCCTGTTATTTCAAATTTCTTTTCATAAAGAGATTTAATTACCTCATCTTGTTCATATATTCTGCTTAAAAGTTTCTTCATCAATTTCTGGAATTTCCAATAATGCTTCATCATATTTCTAAAAATCCTAGCATATGTCCTAATATTTGCTCATAACTATCCTCGAAAATCTATTTGAATTATGCAACATATTTGATGATGACAATTCTTTATATTGTCTTAATGTTTCTCTTGAACGTTTTTCTGGTTCTAAATGTAATACAAAACCAGGATTTTTATAAAATCCTCAATATATCCCCTTTTTAAAGCTTCAAATTTACTCTTAAATTCTTCATCTTGCAATCTAGTTTCAAATTCTTCTTCACTTAGTTTTTGTCCTTGCATTAACTCTTCTTTGCATATTGTTCAGGGTAATTATCTAATACTTCCTTTAAAATATTAGCATTTTCTAAATTAAAGCAATAAAGTTCAAAAAGCACTTGGATCTATTTTATATAAATCAGCTATTGTTTTTAAGATCAAATAATTTTTGTTATGTTTTACTGCATCTGCATTTCGTAATAAATCAAATGATTTTCCAACTAAAAACTCTTGATATTCTTCATTTGTCAAATCTTGTAGTGTAAAATTGTGCAAATTAGCTCTATTTTTCTTCTTTTCCTTCTTCAAAATAAAGTGAATAAAACTTTGCTTTTTAATTCCTCTGGTACATCTTCTGCTAAAATCAGTTCTGGATGTTTAGTTTTTAAAGAAATCTGGTATATATGGCTCACCATATTCAAGAGCTCCAGATAATATTGAGGGTTCAACTTCGCCTTCAAGAAAAGCTCTAAAATCATCTAAATCTTTTTATTTCTTCAAATGATAATTTTAAATTCTTTTTCGAACTTTTCGTTGATACATTTCTGCCATTTTTACTGTCTTTGCATTATCATTGATAAAATTTAAAATAGCACTTTCAGAACCTTCTAATTTCCTTAATTCCTCAAAAATGAAGTATATTCATATTTTCTGGATTTCTAAAATATATATATGGGCTTTGAATGCCTAATTCAAAAATCTCGTCCCTCTAAATAACTTATCCATTCAGGATGTATTCCAAGATCTCCTATATCAATCATTTTCGTATAAAACTTATCTTGTAAATCCTGTGGGGCGTCTTCATGCTAAAAACATTCTAGGAAATTTGTTTTTAAACTCTTGTGAAAAATCTCTAAAGTCAATTGGCTGTATTCTACTATAATTCCCATCTGTTGGACCTTCTACAATCATTCTTCTAACACATTCTTCAAAGTCATCCATAGAATATGGAGCACTCCAGTCCTCAGGTTGCTTTAGATCTATGATATATAGTCCTATTAGGGTCATGTACATTTGCTGCATAATGAAAAATAATAATCACTCATTTTTAGCAAGTGCAAAATCATGAAAAAACACTTCCATTCGCTCTATCAAATTCCATTACCGTTTCTAAACCATAGCTTTTCAAAAAAGTGATCGTATTCCATCATCTTCAAATAGTTTTAAGAGAAATACCATAACTCTCAATTTGTTCTGAGTTGTATATCGCATTATTCTTTCTAATGCTCCTCTTTATACTCTGATAATCTATCTTGAACGGCTTCTATGAATAATATCTTTCTAATAATTTTTAGCATCTGGATCTAAATATTTACTATTATTACTATTTAATATTTCTATAACTTGTGTTTTGTATCACTTTTTAAATTTTTCTTCTTTAGTAGCTTCTAAATCAATGCTCCTAACGACGCTAAAAAAGAAGGCTTTGTTCTGTAGCTATTCCATCAGCAATGTCCGGAAAAATTTTCAAATAGATAAAAAATTTTTCTTCTGTTGTTCCTTCAAATCTTTCTTGAGAATATCTAAATCCTGAAAGTTTGCTAAAAAAATCTTTTTCCTCTAAACATTTCAGCATTTTTCATGGACATCACTTAAAGTTAATTTTTCACGTAAATATCTTGATGCAAGTTCATCATTTTCTCCGAAATCAATAATTAGTTCTTCTGAAACTAACGCTCTTATATTTGGATTGTTTTACTATTCTTTTTATATGTTTCAATATCTAAATAACTTCTTGATAAAACGTTTTCTAAATTTTCAATTATTAATTTCTTTATTGTATCTTCAGTTATTTCTTCTTCATAGTTTTCAAACTACTTATTATTGAATAACTCAAATTAGAAACATTAAATAAATCTGGCTCTATTATCATTGCGATTTCTGGTTTTACTTTTGCAAAGAATTCTACTGCATCTCTTGATGCTCTTCCATTTTCTATTTCATCATAAAGATCATATCTTATAATATCTGCTATCTCTAAACTTTTCCAATAGTATCTTTGTCTTACTTTTGTGGTAATCCTCTATCTATAAACCCTATCTGGATGTTGATTCATAAATTCTTCATCAAAAGATTCTTCATCATAATTTTTGATTTTCAAAATCAAAAATTTCTTACATTACATCCTTTAAGTCTGACAGTTCCTCAACCAACCTCGCGAATTATATTAAAAATCAATATTAGCATCTGTACCTGAAAAAGTCAAATCCCAAATCATAGAAACCTTCATATTCTTCAAATGGAATATCAGACAAATCACTACTATGTATTTCATCAATTAATTGCTCTATTTCACTTTCTAATTTTTCTCCGTCTTCCTCTGTTACTTGTATTTCTTCATTTTTAATTTTATTTGTTAAATCAAATATTTCAGCAACTCTTTTCTTTTTATTTCTCTAAATCTTGCTAAAGATAATTTTAATCATAACTAAAAACATTCCTTTTTCATTTTTATTTATTTTTACTTATTTTCTAAAAACAGCTTTTTAATTTCTTCAAATATTCGCTTATACCAAGGATTAACTACTTCTATTAAAGATGTTTCATTACTATTTTCAATCTCTTTTTTATTTCCTCATTTTCTTCTTTTTACATTCTTATTAATTTTTTTCTCTTGCAAATAAATCTGTTTTAATTTCTCTAAATTTATTAGTATATTCTTTATAATATTCTTCAAGATTTATTTCTTGTCCCGATGGATACATTATTTTCTTTTTGTAATAGAATTTATTTGTCTTATCATTTAATTCTTCTGCATTTAACAACGAACTATTTACAAATACATTTTTTATGAATTAGCTAATGTAATAAAATTATAAGCAATATTAGGATCTTTGGTATAAATTGCTACACCTTTTTGGTTTCTCGCTTTTTAATTTTTCTAAAGCATTTTCTAAAGCACCATCTATTATTTCAAAATTTATATTTTGATTTTTAATCTGTTTATTTCTATTTCTATTTCCGAATCAAATATATGATTTTTCAATATAAATTATATTTTTAGATGAAAAAACTCTTTTGTTTTATACTAGCTTTATCATCTTCAAGCTCGATAATCTCATCAAATTCTTCGTATACACATTCTTCAAAAGGCAGTATCATCAAAAGTATTACGACTAATGTTAAACTTTGCAAGTGCTTCCACAAAAATAATTAAAGTCATATTAGATAAACTTAATTCGTAATACTCTGTTTGTGATATTGTAATAGTATTTCTTGATTTAATTCCACCAACAAAAATATTTAATAACATCTACTACATTATTAGTTTCAACAACTATATTTCCAATAGGTACTGGAAAATCTCCACTATAATAATCCGTTCCTTGCTTATAATTATTAGATTTTTATAAAAATCATTTTTCTTTGTATGCTTCTTTAAAGGCATTTAAAATATCATTAAATGATATGTCTTCCTTTAATATTTCTATCATTTTTCAAAATTTTCTTTATTATCTATCAATCTTAATAAAAATATAATCTAAAAACTCTTTTTGATAAATCTGGAATATAATTTAGATTATATATTCTAAAAAGCATCATTTAATAATTTAATCTCTTCCATAAATTCCTCCAAATAATATGATAACTTAGAAGTTTTATAGTATTTATAGCTATTAATTCTATTAAAGTTTTTATGGTTGTTTTTATCAAAAAGCCTCTTTTGTACTATAAATCTACAACATTTTCTATATCATAAATTGGTAAAAATACAATAATATAGATTGTATATTTTTTTACGTTATAAATTAATTATGATAATGTCTTAATAAATAAATTAAGAAAATGTCCAAAAATAAAAATAAAATAGTATAGAAAAACTTCAATAAAAATTATTATTATTCTTATTGGAGGAAAAAGATGAGAAAAGGCAAAATTAAATATGAAAGAAAACTTTAAATATGAAACAATTAAGAAATTAGTAGAAACAAATGGAAATAAGAAAAAAAGCATCAATAGTATTAAAATTATCATTAAGACAAATAAATAGATTAATACAAGGATATAAAGCATATGGAAAATACTTCTTTGTACATGGAAACCGTGATAGAAAACCAAAAACACGCCTTAACAGAAGAAATGAAAACAAAAATAGAAGAATTATATCAAACAAAAATATTTTTGATTGCACATATACATCATTCAAAGAGTACTTAGAATTAAGAGAAAATATCAATTTATCAATAAACGAAGTAAGAGTAATATTAAGAGATAGATACATCTTCTCACCAAGAACTCATAAATCAACGAAAAAGAAATTTAAAGAAAAATTACGCGAAGAAATAGAATTATTAAGTAAGCAAGAACAAAAGGCTTTAAAAGCAAAAATAGTGCTTTTCAGAAGATGCCCATCCACGTCAATCAAGAAGCAAATATTTTTGGAGAAGAACTTCAAATGGATGCAAGTAATCATATATGGTTTGGAAACGAAAAAAACATATCTTCACGCAGTAATAGATGATGCCACAGGACAAATCTTAGGAATGTATTTTGATAAACAAGAAACATTAAAAAGGATATTATGAAATAACAAAACAATTCTTAATGAATTATGGTATACCATACAAAATCAAAACAGATAAAAGAACAGTGTTTGAATATAAAAAGAAAGCATCTTCCAAAGTTAAAGAAGATACTTTTCACACAATATGCATATGCATGTCATCAGCTTGGAATAGAGCTCGAAACCAGCTCAGTTCCCCAATTCAAACCACGAATTGAAAGATTATTTCAAACTTTACAGCAAAAGGCTTCCACAAGAATTCAGACTCCATGAAATCACGACATTAGATGAAGCAAATCAATATTTAGAAGCATATCGTAAATTTTATAATGACAAATTTGCATTGCAATATAATGATAGCAAAAAATGTGTTTGAAAAAGCAATTAAATGACAAAGAAGTTAATCTTATATTAGCCATATTAAGCAACAGAAAAAGTAGATTGTAGCCATTCAATAAGATATGAAAACAATTATTATCAATTCATAAATGTTCATAATCAACCAATATATTTTAATAAAGGAACATCTTGTGTAGTTATCAAAACGCTAGATGGAAACTTATATGCAACAGTTGATGAATCAATCTTTTCATTAGTAAAAAGTACCAGAAATTCAAGCAAAAATCAAAGTCATTTGATGATTATATTGAAGAACCAAAGATTAAAAGATTTATATACCACCAATGAAACATCCGTGGAAATCAAAAACATTCAATGAATTTACATCAAAACAAAAAGCATAGAATAGAAATAGATGTAGATAAAAATTAGCACCAAACTTAAAAATTTGGTGCTAATAAATAAATTTTTAGGACATTTTCAAAAAAATGATTGACATAATATAGATTGTATATATACGTTTTGGTGATATTTTTGCTACAAAAATATTACAAAAATAGAGAGATTATACTCTCCTTACTTGAAATTTTATAAAATTATTTATTTTCAAAAGATTCCTTTATTGCTCCATTTACTAATCTTGTAAATGAGATTCCTGTCTTTTGATTAAATTCATTAAATTTTTTTATATTACTTTTTCTTAACATTAAATTTTCTATATGTTACAAATTCTGTTTTTGGTTTTTGCATAATAAGTTTGATTATATCTTTCTATATATTCTTCCATTACTACATTTATAATATCACTCAATTTTGCATCATATGCCTTTTCAGTAGCATTTCTGATTTTTCATATAAAGAATCATCAATATTTATATACTTTTGGAATAGTTTTATTATCTCTTTTATATAATCTATTTCTGCTATTCATAGTATCAACCTTTTCAAATATATTTATACCTAATTTCAGTATAATTATACCTAAAAGAATTGTATTATAATACTAAATGTCAATGTTATAATACGAACAATATAGATGTGTATTTCTATAATTATTTATCAAATTTTTGTAAATATACTATTATATTCATTACTTAATTTACTAATATCTCCATTTTTAGAACTATATGACATTTTTGTACATTCATTTAGTAAATTCATTTGTAATTCCTCTTTCTATTCTTTTTATTGCAATTATTAATTCATTATCTTGAACCCTCATTTTTGCATCCTTATATTCAAATCTTGCTCCTGTAAAAATAAACTTTATAACTTTCATTTTGTAATTTTGTTCTAATTAAATCTAAAAATCTATCAGCATCTTGTTCAGATAAATTATATTTAACTCATTAATTCATAAAATGTATATCTAATATAATCTGTATTTTTATTTAATTTGTCTTTAAATGTTTGTTCTATTATACTTATAATTCTTTATCTTCCAACTTATCCTCACTCCTATTGCTAACTGAAGCACAGTATATCACAAAACCATAAAAAAATAAATAGCACAAAAGTGAGTATTCTAACTTATATCTTTTAACTTTTCTTTTTGCTTTCAATTTCTTCATTAAACATTTCTTCTATTTGTTTTTATACTTGATATTATTTTTATTAATTTTCTTGCTAAAAATTTCTTTTGTTTTTAATCCAAAATTATTTTTCATTTGTTTCGCCAATACTTAAAGATCTTACTTCATGTCCGATTTTTCTTAAATTATCTGCAAAATCTTCTTGCTGATATTGTTGTTCCATTATTGCCATTATTGAATTGATCCATTACTAATAGAATTTTTCATACTTAATTCTCCATTTTTATAAATGATTGCTAATCCATCTCCGACTTCTGATATTTCTGTATGTAATTCTTCATTTTCTGTGGCATTTTTTTATGAATTCTCTTAAATGTGTTACTGCTGTTCTTTGCTTGTGCTTATTGTAATCACTCATTACATATCCTTTATATAAAAACGTTGTCTGCAACATTATACCATTTTGATTTAGCATTCTTATGGACTCTTCTAAAAATATTGGGTATTTGCTTTTTGATGCATCAATAAATATTAAGTCATATTTATTGTTCATTTGTTTTAATATTTCTACAGCATCTCCTTCATATAAATTTATCTTTTTATTACCTTCTAAAAATTTTGATGTTTTTCTTTTGCTTTGGCTATTCTTTTCTGCATCTCTTTCTATTGTGTCTATTTCACCATTGTCTGTTAAAAGCATTGAAAAACATAATGCTGAATAGCCTGTTGCTGTTCCTATTTCTAGTATTTTATTTATTTTGTTTTTGTTTAGTTCTTTTAAGGTTTCTTTTTATTTTTGTAATGTTTCATCCATTATTATGGTACATTTTTCTTTATTGCTAATCTTTGACTTTTCTAATTTTTTTCAAATTTTTGATTTCATTTTTATTCCTTTTTGTGATTGCAAAAATCGCCATTTAAATGTGGCGATTTTTATATATTGATTACTTGCTCTTTTAGCTTCTCTTTCACGAGTTTTTGTGTCAAGTATTTTCTTTCTGATTCTAATGTTCTCTGGAGTTACTTCAACTAATTCGTCTTCTGCGATGAATTCAATTGATTCTTCTAGTGACATTTTCTTAGGTGGTACTAATCTTAATGCATCATCTGCTCCAGATGATCTTGTATTTGTTAAATGTTTTTCTTTACATACATTTATTGTTAAATCTTCATTTCTTGAATTAATACCTACAACCATTCCTTCATATACTTCAACACCTGGTCCCATTAATAGTTCTCCTCTTAATTGTGCATTATATAATCCATAAGTGATTGATGTTCCTGCTTCAAATGCTACTATTGTTCCTCTTGTTCTTGATGTGATATCACCTTTAAATGGTGCATATTCGCTGAATACTGATGCCATTGTTCCTTCACCACGTGTATCTGTCATGAATTCTGTTCTGTATCCAATTAATCCTCTTGCTGGGATATTAAATTCAATTTTTGTGTGTCCTGGTTCTGCAGGTCCATGTTTGTCATTTCGCCTTTTTCTTAAACCTAATTTTTGAATTACTGTTTCCCACGCAATCATCTGGTACATTTACTGTTAGATTTTCCATTGGTTCACATTTTACACCATCAATATCTTTTAATATTACTTTTGGTCTTGCTACTAATAATTCAAATCCTTCTCTTCTCATGTTTTCGATTAATACTGAAATATGCAATTCTCCTCTACCACATACTTCAAAGCTTTCAGCTCTATCTGTGTCTTTGACTCTTAATGAAACATTTCTTTCTAGTTCTTTCATTAATCTTTCTCTAATATGACGTGATGTTACATATTTTCCTTCTCTTCCTGCTAGAGGTCCATCATTTACTGAGAATGTCATTGATACTGTTGGTTCATCTATATTTACAAAAGGAATCTTTTTCTGGATGGTTTACATCACAAATTGTTTCACCAATGTTAATGTCTGAAATACCTGAAATTGAAACTATATCACCTGCTGGTACTTCTTCAACTTCTACTTTATTTAATCCTTCATATATGTAAACTTTTCCTACTCTTCCATTTACTGTTTTGTCTTCATCTTTACATACTACTACTGCTTGGTTTGCTTTTTAGAATTCCTCTTTCAACTCTTCCTACAGCAAGTCTTCCTAAATAATCATCATATCCTATATTTGATACTAATAATTGCATATCACCATTTATATCTACTTGTGGTGCTGGAATTTCTTTAATTATTGTATCAAATATACAATAAATATTGTCTGATTCGTCATCTAATTTCATTTTTGCAATTCCATTTTTAGCTGATGCGTATATTACTGGGAAGTCTAATTGTTCTTCTGTTGCATTTAAGTCCATGAATAATTCTAGTACTTTGTCTACTACTTTTTAGTGGTTGTGCAAACCTGGTCTATCTATTTTTATTTATTACAACTATTGGCTTTAAATCTAGTCCTAAAGCCTTTTTTAATACTTCTCTGTTTGTGGTATTGGTCCATCAAATGCGTCTACTAATAGTACAACACCGTCTCACCATTTTTAAAAACCTCTCTACTTCTCCTTCAAAGTCTGCGTGTCCTGGTGTATCAACTATGTTAATTTTACCCGTTATAATGTACTGATGTGTTTTTGCTGAAAATTGTAATTCCTCTTTCTTTTTCAATATCATTTGAGTCCATTACTCTTTCTGCTACTACTTCATTATCTCTAAATACTTTACTTTGTTTTAGTAAAGCATCTACTAATGTTGTTTTTCCATGATCAACATGGGCTATAATTGCGACGTTTCTTATATCTTTTATTTTCCATTATTCCTCCCTGTTTTTGTCATCTTCATTTTCTGTTTCAAATGAAGTTCCTTCTAATTCTCTTATTGATAATTCCATTTTGTGGTTTTCTTTGTCTAATCCAATTATCTTTGCATTTATTTTTCGCTGATTGTTAATTTATCTTCTGGTTTTTGCGATTCTTTTCTGTTGATATTTGTGAAATATGAATTAATCCTTCTACTCTTTTGTTACTTCTGCAAATGCTCCAAATGTTGTCATGTTTTTAATTGTTACATTTACAACATCTCCTACATTTCCTTCAAATGTTTTCCCTATGGATTTTTCTTTGTCTTCATATCCTAAACTCATTTTCTTATTTTCTGAATCTAATTCTTTAATGAATACATTTACTTTTTGTCCAACTTTTAAATATTTTTCTGGTTTAGCATTGTGTTCCCTATGTTATTTCTGAAATATGTAACAATCCTTGTACTGATGATCCCTAAGTCAATGAATGCTCCATAATTCATAATGCTTGCTACTGTTCCTTCGAAATTTGTCTCCGACTTTTACTGTTTCCCAGAATTTATTTTACGTTATCAATTTTAGCTTGTTTTTCTTGATCACGTTTGATTTTTACATGATAATAGAACATTACCTTCTCCATCATTTGTTTTTAATACTATTGCTGTTATTTCATCACCTATTTTTACTTCATCTTCTGGATTACAATTTTTCGTCATAAGAATATTCATTTTTGGAATTATTCCATCACTTTTTGTAATTTATGTCTAAGTAAATTTCTCCCTTTGAACTGATATATATTACTTTTACCAGTTACTATTTTCCCTAATTTTTCATCGTTTTCCTTCATTGAATTATTTAATACCTCTTCGAAGTTATTGTTATTATCTTCCATTCTTTTTCCTTCTCTTTTTGCTTTTTGAAATTATAGTTTATTTTTCTTCCTTTGTCAATGAAACTATTTGTTTCATTAAGTCTTCAGTTGCTTGTGTTAGCCATTCTGAATCTTTTTTTATCATATTGTTCTAAATCCATTGGTTGACCTATATTATATTTGATTTTTAAATGGTTTAAAGTCACCTATAATTCCTACTGGTACTATTTTTTTGCATTTGTTTTATTTGCTAAGAATATTGCTCCATTTTTAGGCTTTTTCATGTTTATCCATTCCATGTCTTGTTCCTTCTGGAAATATTCCTAATGTTTCTTTATTTTTTTAATGCTTTTAAACAAATTTTTATTGAATTTACATCATTTCCTTCTATGTACTGGAATGTTTCTATATACATATCCGAAAACTTCTCAATATTCCATTTTTAACCATAAATCACGTTTTGTGATGAATCTTATTTTTCTTTTTGAGAATAATTCAAGTCCTATTGCATCCATTGCATGTACGTGATTTCACACAATATTACTGGTCCTTCTAATTCATTAAATTGTTTTACATTTATAAATTTAGGTCTATATACTAACTCAATATAGTGTTTTTAAAATTGGATCATAGATTAATTTTTAAAAATTTTGTATAAAATTTGAGTTCTTTTGTCATTATATGCTTTTTCAAAAATTTTTATTTCTTTTTCTTCTTGTCAATTACTTTTGATGCTGCTTTTACCATCTTATTTATATTCATATTTGTTGTATCTAAATAATAGGCATCTTCTGCTTGCACTAATGGTGATACATCTGAAGTTGTGTCATTTAAATCTCTTGATGCAATATTTTTCTTTGACCTCTTCCCATGTTGATTCAATCCCTTTTTCCTGGTTTTGCTTGAATCTTCTGTTTACTCTGCATCCAATGATGCATTCATAAATATCTTTACATCTGCATTCGGGAATACTTTTTGTTCCAATATTCTTCCATCAAGTATAACATCACGACCTTCTGCCATTCTTCTTTTGTAATTTTAATCATAGCTTCACGTACAATTGGTATATGTGATACTTGTGATACTCGATTATTTACTGGTGCTTCTCTTATTTCTTTACTGATATCTCTACCATTTAAAAATGATTTACCATTTTCAAATTTAATGTCTACTTCATCTAACTCTTTTTATTAATTCGATATCATCATCTTTTATGCTTTTTCAATAAAATCTAATGTTAGGCATCTGTATATTGCTCCTGTGTCAATATTCATTAATTTGTATTTTTAGCTAATAAATTTGCTAATGTGCCTTTTTCCAACACCTGTATATCCGTCTCACTGCAACTATAAATGACATTTGTTTACTCCTCTTTAATCTACTTCTTTTGTAATATCTTCAATATTTGGAAGCTCTCCGATTACTGGTAGAGATATTTTCTTTGCTACTATTTTTAAATTCTGTGACATTCATTCTTGTTTTGTCGCTCTATATCTCTAATGCATCTTTCTTTAAACTTCTTTAATTCTGTAATTATATTGAATCCATATACTATTTCAACTTCAATATATACATTTGGTCCTTCTTCTGATTTATTTACTCGTATTCTTATTATTTTACTAATTGATTTTATATCTTTTTGCTTGGACTTCAATTATTTGTTTAAAAACATTATCTGAAATTGTGAAATTTCCTATATAATTAAAAGTTGGTCTAATTATTGACTTTTCTGCTATATATGGATTTCCATTCAATCCTTGTGATTTGAATATCTGAAGTGGATCTAATAAATATCCTGAGAAATCTTTTTAATTCAAATGTTGGAACTGGAATTACATGTTTTCCTTCTGTTGTTCTTATTCTTCTTGCATTTTCAATTTCCTCTTCTGTTGCAACATCTGTTATATATATAGTTTTCTTTTATAGGTGGCAATCCTAGATTTTCGGCTATTGTTTTAACCATTTTATCAGAAGTCCCTAGTATTAAAATTGATTTAGGATTTAATTTAATTATTGCTTCTTGCATTTCTGACTTTTTGATTTGCGTCATTAAATAATGCTTTTTATTGTTTCAATTTTTAGTTGGAGCTTTTTGCTGATTGCCCTGCAACTATTGCATTTTTCTTTACTAATAATCCATCGTCTATTATAAATTTAATATTGTAGGCTCTGCGACCATTTGTGCTCTATAACTTTTCCTGTTCCAGATGGTCCTACAAATGCGTATACTTCAATATTTTCCATTTCTTTTCATTTTCATCTTCTACTTTTTATCATCTTTATTTATTGTATTTATATCAACTTTTCTAACATGCTCTATTTTTCCCATGTTGTTTCTCTCTTAAATAAACATTTGAAGTTTATTAATAACCAAGATCCTAAGAATAATGGGTATAGTATTAGACCTTTCATCATAATTGGTCTCTTTATCTATTATCATTACAAATATCGCTGTAAAAATCGGTAATATAAATGTTGGTATTATAAATTTTAATATGTTTAATATAAAAATCTGCTGTTGACATTCCTTTTTGTTAAATAAAATACTGCGTTTAATAGTAATAATAATATTGTTATTACAAACATTGGAATGACTTCCTAGCATATATAATAATCCATCAAAGTTTGTTAATGTTTTTATTTTCAAATGTTGATCTTGTTAATGGTTTTGTATATTCTGCTAAACATTGAATATGTCCTATTGTCCATCTAGCTCTTTGAGACCATGATGGTTTAAATTTTACTGGTTGTTCATCATATACTATTGCTGTTGTTGCCCAACCTAGTTTCTTTCCTTTGATTATTGTTTTTAATGAAAAATTCTATGTCTTCTGTTAATGTCTTTGTTTTTCCAGCCTTCATCTTTGATTGCTGACATTTTTACCATAAAACCTGTTCCATTTATTAATGGTGATAAACCTGCATTATAACGTGCTAAATGATAGAATCTATTCATTGTCCAATAGAATATTGCATATCCTGCTGATACCCAACTATCATCTGGGCTTGATATCTCTATATCCTTGAACAACTTCTTCTCCCTTGGCACAAATGTTTATTCATCTCTGTAAAAAGTGCTTATCTACGACATTATCTAGCGTCGAAAATACAAAATGCATCATAATCTGCTTTTGGATCATTTAATATTTGTTTATTTAAGAATACTTGTAATGCTGCACCTTTTTGTTTTTAGCTGGATCTGTTTCTGTTCTTACAAAACATTTGCTCCTGATTCTCTTGCAATTTGCTCTGTCTTATCAGTGCAATTATCTGCTATTACATATATGTCATAATCTTTACTGTCATATGTTTGATCTTGTAAACTTGTAATTAGATTTCCAACAACGGCTTCTTCGTTATGTGCTGGTATTATTGCTAAAAATTTATGCTTTTTATCAACATATATGGCTTTATCTTTAATTTTTACTAATGCAAACAAGCTTATTACTAATTGGTATATCCAATATACTGTTATTAACCATACTAAAAGCTTGTTGTAAAAAGTATAAAAATTGCATACCACGTCTCCTATCAATAGAAATTCTTTTTCAATTATACTATATTTTTCATTGTAATTTCAATGTTTTTGAATTTCCATACTATCTTATTTTTGTTAAAACATATTTTTAATTCATTTAATGTTTCATCCCAATAATCTTCATATAATATTGCAATTATACTTTTGGCTAAAAGGTGATACATTTTGTTCATCTAATGATTTCTTAGGATTATACTCAAAGAAATATCCTCTTTTTGATTTTCATTGAATAATTTATATAATTCCATTGGAACTTTTTCATAATATTCTCTTGGAACTTGTTCTAATATACTTAAAACTTCTGCATAAGCTATTCCATAGTCTCTACTATTCATATTATTCTCCTATTTCTTTATTAATAGATCTATTTGTAAATTTAATTCTTTCTAATTTCATTAAGTGTTTTTGTGTCATTTTAAACTTTTTCAACTTCATATCTTAATTGGCAAATATTTTTGATTCGACTGGGAAAGCTTTAAAAATCAAATCTTTAAATCTTTCTTGTCTTTCTTCTTTTTGAAGTATTCCTTTTTAATGCTATTTTTCCATTTTGAGTTAACATAAGTCTCATTTTTCTAATATTCTCTCAATATCTGAATCAGTGATTTTCTTTAACTCTTTACTATTTTTATACTGTTTGCTTCTCTTTCAGCTTGCATTATAATTTCTTCATATTCAAAGTTTTGTCTATTTATTTCTTCTTTTAATATTTCTTTTTGCTTTTTGAATAAAATTCAAGATTATCTTCTATAAAATGTAGCATATCTACACTTTTTCCATTGTAATTATATTCTTCTAATCTATTTATTATTTTATATAGATTTCGTTAAAAATTTAGCTATCATCTTATCTTTTTGTAATGATGTGAATATTCTATTTGCTACCCATGATTCTGAGTCATCTTGAGCTTTTTCTAGTGAATCATCTTTGACTTCATGTAGAATTTCTCTTATTATATATTTTTCTATTTGATTGTTAAATTTGTCATGTGTGAAGACTTTGTAAATACTTTTTCTGAATTAAATTCGTAATTATATACTCTTTGAATACTATAAAATCAGTTGTTTTCATTGTCATTCTTATTTTTCTTAATTCTTCATTAAATGTTTTTATGTCTGGTTTTTCAATTTATATATGAATTAATATACATTGTATCTCTTATCATATGAATTACTTGTTCTAATTGTAAATCATCAGTTGGTATTATATTTACTTCTGTTATTTGTAATAAATACTGATATAGTTGTTTTCTTGCCTTTGTTATGTCTTCTGGCAATTCTTGTACTAAAAATTTATTTTTGATTTTTCTAATAATTCTTCTCTTTTTATTCTTTTGTTTGTTAATCTTTCTATGGATCTACAAAATTCATATAAATATATAATATTCTTTAATTTTTCTTCTTCTGAAAAATTAGAATTATTTTGCTTTTCTATTATGATATAATTAATCATTTCTCTAATGTATTTTAATATCTGCTTTTCATCATGTAGTCTCATACTTTTTAATAAATCTATTAATTCCATATTTTCTCCTTTGCATACATTGATTTTTACTCTATATTCTTATTTTTCAATATGTTCAGGCTTTTAATTCTTTTATTTTTGATCCCTATTTTTAGCTGCATTTTTCGAAGTCTAATTCATCTGCAAATTTAATCATTTCCTGTGTTAATCTATTTATTGTTTCTTCAACTGTTTCACCTTTTTCAATTTTATATTCTGCATCATCTTCTGCTACTTGATATGTTGCTCTTATTGATTCTCTTATTGCTTTATTTATTGTTTTTGGGTTATGTTATGTTCTTTATTATATTTTTCTTGGATTTCTTCTTCTATTCGTTTCTTTTATTGCTTTTTCCATTGAGTCTGTTAATTCATCTGCATACATTATTACTTTTTCCATCTGTGTTTCTTGCTGCACGACCAATTGTCTGAATTAATGAACGTTCTGAACGTAAAAAGCCTTCTTTATCTGCATCAAGTATTGCTACTAATGATACTTCTGGAATATCTAATCCTTCTCTTAATAAAGTTTATTCCTACTAATACATCAAATTTTCCTAAACGTAAATCTTTATTATTTCACTTCTTTGGAGCGTTTTTATATCTGAATGCATATATTGTACTTTTTATATCAATGTTTTTCAAATATCCTGTTAAATCTTCTGCCATTTTTAGTAAGTGTTATCACTAAAACTCTTTCGCCTTTTTAGTTCTTTCATTTATTTGCTCAATTAAATCATCTACTTGAATATCTATTGGCTTTACTTCTATTTTTAGGATCTAATAATCCTGTTGGTCTTATTATTTGTTCTACTGTTGCTTGTGAATGCTCTTTTTCATAATCTCCTGGTGTTGCACTTACAAATATACATTGATTTATTCTTTCTTCAAATTCATGAAATTTTAATGGTCTATTGTCAAAAAGCTGATGGCAATCTGAATCCATAATTTACGAGTGTTTCTTTTTCTCGCTCTATCTCCATTGTACATTGCTCTTACTTGTGGTATTGTTGCATGTGATTCATCTATCAATAATAAGTAATCTTCTGGAAAATAATCAAATAATGTAAATGGCGTACTTCCTGGTGCTCTGCCACTTATATGTCTTGAATAATTTTTCAATTCCTTGACAAAACCCTGTTTCTTTCATCATTTCAATGTCAAAGTTTGTTCTTTCTTCAATTCTTTGTGCTTCTAATAATTTATTATTTTCTTTAAAATATTCAACTCTTTCTTTTTAATTCTTCTTCTATTGTTCCTATTGCTTTTTGCATTTTCGTCTGTTGTTACATAATGAGAGTTTGGGAATATCATTACATGTTTTCTTTCGCCTTCTACTTTTCCTGTTACTGAATTTACTTGATCCATTCTTTCAATTTCATCGCCCCAGAAACTTATTCTTATTACTCCTGTTTCTCCTTCTGTTGATGGAAATACTTCTACTACATCTCCTCTTGCTCTAAATGTTCCTCTTTTTAAACTTAAATCATCTCTTGTATATTGTAGTTTTATTAATTTTTGTAATTCATTTCTGTCTTTTATCATTCCTGTTCTTAATGATATAATCATATTTTCATAATCGATTGGATCTCCTAATCCATATATACATGATACTGATGCTACTATTATTGTGTTTCTTGTTTCAAATAATGATGCTGTTGCTGAGTGTCTTAATTTATCTATTTCATCATTTATTTGTGCATCTTTTTCTATATATGTATCTGATACTGGTACATAGGCTACTGGTTGATAAAAATCATAAAAACTAACGAAATATTCTACATTATTTTCCGGAAAAATTCTTTAAATTCACTATATAATTGACCTGCTAATGTTTTATTATGTAGCTAATACTAATGTTGGTTTTTGAGTTTTTGCGATTATATTAGCCATTGTGAATGTTTTTCCTGATCCTGTTACTCCAAAGCAATGTTTGAAATTTCTTTCCTTCTTCTATTCCTTTTTACTAACTTGTCTATTGCTTGTGGCTGGTCACCTGTTGGTTTATATTCTGAGTGTAGCTTAAACATTTATTTTCCTTTCTAATTTAAGATTAGCCCAAGTTAATATTAACTTGGGCTTTTAATTATCTTGCTTTTAAAATTTGTTAATTCTACTTCTTTACTATCTTCAGTTATATTAATTATTGTCAAACTTGCGTAATCTGCTTTAAAAATTTCTTACTCTATTGGTCCATATTTTTCCTGTTATATGGCTACATATTACATTTATTACTCCATTATGTGTTACAAATGCTATTGTTTCATGTTCTTTATTTTCTTCAACTAATTCATTAAATGATTTTATAACACGTCTCTAAATTCTATTGGACTTTCTCCTCCTGGATATCTTTCATTCATTTTTTTAATGCTCTAAAATATACTCCCTGGATATTGTTTTATTGCGTCTTTTACTTTCATTCCTGCTAATACGCTATTATTCATTTCTCTCAATTTTCTTGTGTACTCTATTGGTAAATGTAATTTGTTGTTTATAATTTTTTGCAGTTTGTCTTGTTCTTACTATATCACTTGATATAATCTTTTTCTATTTTAAAATCTTTTTGCCTTTTTCTAAAATAATTTCTAACTTTTGATACTTGTCTTTTTCCTCTACTTATAAGTGGCAAGCGGTTTCCACCCGCCTTTATAACGTTCATCGTCTTCACCATGACGTATTAAAAATATTTTCATTGTCACCTCCATAATTGTTTAAATTATATCATAAATTAGTTTATATAAAAAGAGCCATACATATATTTATGTATGACTAGCTATTTTTCTTCTATATATTTTGCATCATCCAAATGCATTGGTATTATTTTTAGTTCCTTTTTGATATTTCAATTAATTTTTGGTAGGATGTCATCAAATTTTAAATGCACTTCTCCTCCATATCTTGATAAATCTATATATAATTCTTGGCATTCTCTAATTCTTGTAAAAATGGTTCAATTGTATTTGTATCCGATGTATAAATTATGCTATTAATTTCTGCAGTAAATCCATAAGTATCTAATTCTTTTGCAATGGCTTGTTTTAATAAATTCAAAATGTTTTATATCTTCAGTTTCTATCATTTCTGATAAATTATACATATTTTTAGTTACACCGGTTATTTTTTTAAAAAGTTTCTATATGTTCACATTTTTGAAATTATATTTATTATTTTCTTATGAATATAATATGCATATAATACGATTTGTGGCAGACTGCCTGAATGGTCTGTATGTAGATGTGTGATTACTATATTTATATTATTAAATGTACTTAAATCAAATCTATGTTTTATCTCATTAAACACAGTGAATCCTGCATCAATGATTGTTAAATCATTATTTTCTTCTATATACCATGAATTGTTATTATCTCCAAATCCTGAATCTTTTCCTATATTTTTAATATTGTTTCCATATTTAATCCTTTATTTTAAATTTTCTTTATATTAATATATTTTTATATTTTAAACAATTATTTTTATATACAAATTTTTATTGATTTTTATGTTAATTAATGTATAATTTATAGTGACTTTGTAACTTTTGTTTGTGACTATCACGCATATAGTCACTTGTTCTTTCACCAAGGAGGTGTGTATAGAAAAATTTTATTGTTATTCACAGCTTTACTAGTCTTGATGTTTGTTTTAGACTTTTTCAAGGTTAATAAAAGCCGTCAGATTGGCTGTAGTCGTTGATATCATTACGATAATTATGATATTTTACGTGGACAAACAAATTCCTTCCATGTACTACTTATTTTTATATTGTCACTTTTCATATACATATATTGTATTTCTGGGGTGATATTGAAGACTAGTTTGATACATGGTCGGAACTATCGGTTTGCTCTGATATTAGTCCTTATAGGCTTATGTCTTGGAGCAATGCAGCTCTTCGAGAGCAGATTTTGCCCGGTCAATTATGACTACGGACTCAATGCCTCAAGACTCATACAAGTTCTAGGGCCTGCTATAGTGTTACTGTTCATTGTTGATGAGTTAAAAATTGCTTGTTAACAAAGATTAACTTTGGAGGTGTATATGCTTTTACAATATGTTATTTCTTTTTATTTTGTTAGTTGCCATCTTTTATATGGCTACAACAACGACTCACACAAAGCGAGTAAATATAGTTTTTCGTTATTAGTTCTACTTTTTCTTGGTGGCAGATTTGAATCTGCATGACCCTGAAATAACATTAATTATGTATGTTGTTTTGGGGACAATCGGATTTTGAAAGATTATTAATTGACTTTTTCCTTCATCAGTCTGCCAAAGAATGTGATGTCATTCTTCTTTCTATCAGTAGCGCTGTTTTCAATAAGTAACGCTATAATGATGAAAGATAAGGCAGCAGTTTGGATATCTACGGGAGTAAATTTACTACTCTTGTATTAATATTTTGGCTGCTAAACTTGTTTTGATTTAATTCAGATAAGTTACCTGAGACATTTCTTCTTTGTGCATTTCATTCAGAAGCACAAAGAAGAAAAAGAGAAGAAAAGACAATAAAAGGCGAAAAAGGCAGAAGAATAACAAAAAAACCTGTTGGACAATTGTCCAGCAGGTTTTCTTCATCTGATTATCGTTTGTTATATTGCCGCTTTTGATCTAATGATATTTTTCTCACCTAAATATTTTTGCTTTTTATTTTAAACATACATTGGAATATATCTTTATTTCTTGCTAAGATTTCTCGTAGCTCTCTGCTTAAGTCACCTACATAATTGTGTTTTGTTGCTGATATACCATCTGATTGAATTCTAATTGTTGGCCTATGTATAGAGCTCTATATAAGTGATATTCTTGTGTTACAAGAATTGCTTTTTACATTAAATACTTCCTTTGCTCTATACATTTGTTTCATAAGTTGAAAATCCTGCATGATCCATGAATATATCTTCTGCTGGTATTCCTTTCGAGATTGCATAATTTTTCATTACTGTTACTTCATCATAATATTTTTTCCATGATCTCCACTCATTATTATTTTATTAATGATTTTTGGCATTATAATTTCGATACATGTATTAAGCCTGTCTTTTAACATATCACTTGGTGTTTTACCATAAACTCCAGCTCCGAAAAACGATTGCACAATCATATTTTTTTCTTTTCAGATTTCTTTTTAATTTCGGATTGTGTTAATATTCTTTTTTAGTTATGTTTATTACATATACATTTAATGTCATTATCGATAATAATATCGCTATAAAAATAATGCCAAATGTTGTTAATATAATTTTTATTTTTCATCTTACGCCTTTATATTATTAATTGTTTTTCCAGTGAAGTCATAATATGTCTTTGGTTCAGTATCATTAATTCCTTTTAATTTCATCATTTCATTAATTGTTACAAATTCAAAGCCCCTACTTCTTAATTCTGGCATTGCTGCAATTGCTCCTTCTACTGATGTTTTATATATGTCATGCATTAATACAATTGCTCCATCTTGTGCGTGTTTTAAAAATTTCATTTTTACAGATTCTGCATTTCTTGTTTTTCCAGTCAAGTGTATCTATTGACCATAAAATAATATCTCTATTAGCTATTTCAATAACTGTTTTGTTCTTGTTTCCATAAGGTGGTCTTATTGTTGATGGCTTTTATTCGATTTCTTTATATACTGCATCATCTGTTTTATAGATTTCTTCTGCGATTTGATATTTATCTAATCTTGGTAAGTTTAAATGATTATATGTATGACTTCCAATTTGGTTTCCTTCTGAATATGCATATTTTTAATCCTTCACGATTTGAATGTGCTCTACTTCCTAGTACAAAAATGTTGCTAGTCCATTATATTCTTTTTAGTGCATTTACAATTTCTTTTGTCATTTTTCTGTACTTGGACCATCGTCAAATGTTAATGCTATTAATTTTTCCTCTGAATTGTTCTATATCTCTTGTTTTGGTTGAATTTCAGCTTCTTCATTTGAAGTAGTGTTAGTTGTTTCTACTAAATATTCTGGTTTTAATATTCCTTTTAATTCTGATAGTGGAATTTTAGTTTCTATTTCACCATTTGACCAACTAATCAATTCCATTCTTGTATATGTTATTATCAAAAATTATTTTTCAATTCTAAAATGTTCAAAATTATAATTACTTAGCTCTTGTTTTTAAGTCATCTGCACTATATGTTATTGATTTTTCTGTTTTTAATTCTTCTAGTGTTTTATTTGTATAATGATATACTACTAGTGCAAACTTATCTTTATCTTCTAGCAAGTCATTGAGACACTCTTGAATTATCTGATTCTTTATAATACATTGACTTTAATTTCATTTCATAGTGGTTTCCACCATTGAAGATATATGTTGATGTTCTTATTTCTTTTATACCGTCAAATTCATATTCTTGATTTGTTGATCTTAATTCATATTTTATATTATTATTGTCTGCTGCTTTATAATTTTTACTTCTTCTAGAAATCCTTGTTTTATATCTTTTAAATATGTTTCTATTTCATTTTTCCATTTCTGCTGTTGGTAGTTTAGGCACATCAATACTTATATCATAATTGTCTGTTGCAATATTCCAACTCTCTTTTTCAGAAGTTTTAGATTTTTCTTATTGCTAATATTATACTACCTACAATTATTGCTATCATTATTAATAATAAAGCTAATTTTGTGTTTAATTTTCTCTTATTTCTTACTTTTTTTATTCATAATTCCTCTATCCTAAATAATTTATTTTTCATTTATAATTTTATCTTTATTTGTTTGCATTTTTATTAATACTACTATATTAGCTACTATTGTTGCAAAAGTCAAATGTAGCAGATGTATATGATTTTTATTAATGTATCATATATTAACCACATTGTCATTGTTGCTATTAATAATAGTTTAAATTTTTACATCTTTTAAATCCATTAAAAAATATATACTGCATTTGCTAATAATGGTAGATATCCAATAATCCTCTGTGTTTAATTTAATTGCTATTATTGATGATATTAATGTTAATGCTATTTTTATAGGCATCTTTAGCCATTTCTTTTTGATACAGGAGATTTCTTATTAATCCTGCTGTATTACTTATATGGCTCTGATATTCCTCCTAATATTATATTACTTATTATTAAAAAGTATTATTTGTACATTCTGCGCTATTAATATTTGATTTTTCTTTTTAAAATTCCTGAATACACCATAAATAATGATGCTAGAAGTGCTAGCATTTCCTATTATTAAAGTTTTTGTTCATTATATTTCCTTTGTATGTTTAGTCTAAATTAATATAACATTACAAATATGTTTTTCAATATATTAAACGATAAAAGCAGATGTTTTTAAGCATCTGCTTTTACACATGTTACCTCCTCCTATAAACCACTTTTTGATTGAATGTTTTTTTCATAATTTGAAATATTTTTATTATAAAAGTTGTTTTATCACTATTTGATTCTACTGAAACAATGCCATTATTGCTCTCAATTATTGTTTTTGATAGTGATAAAGCCTATTCCTATACTTTTCATTTGATGAGTTTTTCCTCTATAAAAATCTTTCGAATAATGTGTGGTAAGTCTTCTTTTGATATACCTTCACCATAATCTGTTATTGTTATGTATGAATACACACTATTATTATTATATTTAATATCTATTTGAGTATTTTTCTTTTGAGTGCTCTATATCAGTTTTTAGAATATTCGTTATTGCTTCTATTTGCCATAATAAATCACAGTTTAATTTTTATTTTTATTACCTTCAACATTTATTTTTATATTCTTTAAGTCTGCTAATGATCCTGTATTTTTATTGCTTCGTCAACTATTTGTTTTAAATAAATATCTTGCTTTTATAAATTGAATGGTATTACTGTCAAATTTTTGAAAAAGTTTTTAATATTGATTGTATTAATGATTGTATTCTTGTAGTTTCTCTTTTTAAATCATGCAAAAATTCTACTCTTGTTTGATAATCCATTTCTGGATTGTCTATTAGATTATCTAGAATTATTAAAATTGATGTTAATGGGGTTTTTAATTGATGTGATATGTCTTCTAATGCTCTTTTTAAATTTATTTTATCTTTTAATGTATTACTTGCATTTTCTCTTAACATTACTGTTACTTTATATAGTTCATTTTTAAAATTGATAATTCTTCTTCTGAATTTTCATCTATTTTTAATGTATAATTTTTGTCATTTATTGCTTCTAAATATTTTGTTATTTTATCTATTTCTTTGTCTTGTTTTCTTTTCATATAATATAAATACTATTAACAATGATACAGATGTTGTAATTAATAAAAATTATTTTCAATTTTTATAAATTTATTATTTATTTTTATTATTTTCTAATATTACTGTGTTTTTCTAGATCTATTCCATATAGTGAATTGTTTTGTGGTATTTTTCTGAATTCAATATGCCAATTATTTCATCAGTTGATATTTCTGGATATTTACTTTGTATTACATCTATTATTGATCCAATATTTTTTTATTAAAGTTTTTAGTATATTCTTTATATTCATATATATTAATAATTGCCATAAATATTGAAAATATTATTGTTATGACTAGTGAGATTATAATTGATTTTTAATTCTATTTTTATTACTCATCTATTCTATATCCTATTCCTTTTACTGTTGTTATTATATTACTTCCTAATTTATTTCTTATTCTTTGAAATATACTGTTATTGTATGATCATCTACATCATTTCCTGTCCATTCCCAGACCTTATCTAATATTGTATTTCTATTTACTACTTTGTTTTATATTATTAAATAATAATGCTAATAATTTTATTTCCAAACTTGTTAAATTTATTTGATTTTCACCGTTTAATACTATCATCTTATCTATATCAAAGCTAATATCTCTAGCTTTAATCACAGTATTCTTCTTGGCTCTAAGTAATATCTTGTTTATTCTAGCTAATAATTCTTTTTGTCGAGAATGGTTTTGTTAAATAATCTTCTGCACCAATCATTAATCCTTTTACAATATCATTCTCATCATCCCTTGCTGTTAAAAATATTGTTGGAATTTGTGACTTTTTAATAGTATATTCATATAATTCATATCCAGTTCCATCCGGTAAATTTATATCAAGTATTGCTAAATCTATTTGTGGTTTTGTGGCTAAATATTCTTTAGTTTCTTTTTATTGTTTTCGAATGCTATTACTTTGTAATTATTTGTTTCTAATGAATATTTTAAACTTTTTGACATTACTTTATTGTCTTCTATTAGCAGTATATTCATGTATTTCTCCTTTATGTTATATGAATTTATATCTTAGTGTATTTCAAAAATTTATCTATCAATATTTGGTTCTTGGTATTTTTCTTGAATGATTTTTAAAAGATTTTTTTCTGGTGTAATATTTGGATTACTAGTTAAATTATAAATTTCTAAAAATTCTTTTTCTGGATTTCTTGATTTATCTACTTTTATCTGAAATGTATTGGCCTATGACGTATCTTTTCACTTTCTTTAAAGTACAATTCTCTGTTAATTAATACTTTCATTAAATATTTGATACACTCTTCTCTTTTGCAAAGTTATTAATATGTTGTTTTTTTCATCAATCATTTCCAATACTCGTTTTTGTGATATATTGGCCCTTTTTTCTCATTTCAATTAGTGCTATTTCCATTAATGTTTTACTTGCACATCTTGGCTATCTCTTAGTCTCCATTCTTTGTGTAGATTATAGTCATTTTTGTGTTATTATCTTATTTTTACTAGCCATTTTGCTAAATAAGTTTTCAATTATTAATGTTGGTGATTCAGTTAAATATCTATATCCAGAATTTGTATTTATTGCATCAGAATATTCCATTGCATGTATCATTTCATGCAAAAAGTGTTATCATATTCTTTATTTTATCATGATAATTTATATATGCTTTTCCTTTTTCACAATGTGGTTTTATATAATTTGGTAGTATATTTAATGTTTTTGATTATTATTGTTTTGATAAACTAAGTTCATAAATTGGTCTGCAAGTGTTGAATCTATTGTTGTTAAAAATTGATGAGCATATTTTATTGCATCATTTATACTAATATTCTTTGACCATTCTTTCTCTTTAATTTCCGGATGCCTTTGTTTTAATACCTCTTCACATATCGGCTTTATTGTTTTAAAATTTTCAATATATGATTTACAATCTGGGTGTTGAATGTACTCGTCTATTATTTTATTCATTTCTCTTTCTTCTGAATCTAATTGTTCTGGAGATATATTTTCTGTATTATTAGTTTTTGAATTTAAAAAAATCTCTATTCATAAATTCTCCTTATCTGTTTTGATATTTATTATATTATATGACATAAAAATATAATAATCTACATATTCCAACTATTTATTGCAATATATAAAGAGCTAGATTACATCTTTAAATGCAATCTAGCCCTATTTAATTAATTATTTTTATTTGTTTAATAAATCATTGATTTTAAAAGTCTTGTTTGTTAAAACATTTTTTTCAAAGCTTAAAGTTGATTGTTCAATAGTAAATATTCCACAAATTATTTTTATTCTTCATTTTATCTCCTTTCTAAAGATTTAGGGTTTTAATGTAAGGTTACCTATAACTTTTATAGCTTATTTAATTTATTATCATTTCTCTTTCTATTCAATCAAATTATATCATGTTTTTGCAATTTAATGATTCTATAACATTGAGTTACAGTAGCATTATAATTTGTTCTATTTTATACTTTTAAATTACATAATAAAAAGAGGGAAATTCCCTCTTTTCAAACTTATATATTTTCATTTCTAATTGTTTCAATTGTATTTTGTTTTTATTTTTATTAATGAATATTGCATTATGCTTGCAATTAAAACTATTACTGCTATTGCTGAATATAGTATTGGCTTTAATGGTATTTCAAATGGCATATTTCCTGCTTGATAAATACCATATGAAATTGCTGTTCCTAGAGGAATTCCGAAAAATAGTGATTTGATTCCTATGAATAATGTTTCTAGTCTGATCATTCTATTAAATTCTTTATTTGTCATTCCAACTGATCTTAATATTGCAAATTCTTGTTTTCTTAATTCCATACTTGTAGTAATTGTGTTTACTATGTTTGTGACTCCTATTAATATTATTATGATTATGAATCCATATAAGAATATTCCTACAAGTGTTATTAAATGTTTTCCATCATTATATGTTTCTTGAACATTTGTTATGCCCTTTTGTTTATAATCTTTTAGTGATTCTTCTATTTGATTTTTATTTTGCTAGCATCTTTTTACTTTTATAATATGCACTATATCTTTTTCATCTTTAAATGTTTTATTATAATATTCATCACTTAATACTAATATTTTATATGGGATTGACATCTCTTCATTTTGTTGCAAATGGTCTTTTCTTTGTTATTTTTCCAATTTCAAATGTTAATTTTTCACCCTTATCGTCTTTTTACATCAAATTTATCATTTTCTTTTAAATTTAACATTCTAATTTCTCTTACAGGCTTTTTGCTTGCATCTATTGTTGCTGTAGATATAGTATCTATTAATATTGCTTTATCTTTTACGTCATTATAATTTAAGCCAAGTGATTTTATATATTTATTATATTCTATATCTCCAACTGAGATAATTGATATTGTTCCATTTTCTGGATAACTTTCAGAAATTTGTTTGATTTCTTTATTTAAAAACTCTTTATCATATTTTCCTAAATTCGTTTTGTAATAGAGTATAATCTGTTACACCTTCAGTTGTTTTGGCTATATTATTTAATATTTTTATTTCTTCATCATTTTTCTTTGTATATATCGCATGCTATATCATAATCTACTTTTCCTACTGCTAATTGAATTTGCTCTAGCATCATTTGCATAAATGTTGTTAATGATATATATACCATAATTGATAAAACTATTGATATTATTGTGACTCTATATCTCTTTTTGTTTCTTTTCATATTTTTATATGATATTTCGCCACCGACTTTAAATATGCTTTTTATTATTTTTGGCACTTTTAATGCTTTTTATTTTTATATCTGCACTGTTTCTGATTGAATTTATAGGAGATACTTTGCTGCTTTTCTAGCAATTCTTAGTGATGATAAATAAATTGTTACCATTCCTAATAGTGCTGATATTGCTGCACTCATCCAATTTAAATCAAATACTAGTTCAAAATTAATTTCGTTTTCTGTTACTATTAATTCTTTTAAAAATACGTTTGCTTATTTTTACTAATATAAATGATGCAAAATATCCTAAAAATATTCCAAGTGGTATTCCTATTAATGCAAGTATTGTTGCTTCAAATAATACATTTTTTTCTTACTTGCTTTTTAGTTGCTCCAATGCTTCTTAACATTCCATATTGTTTATTTTTCTGTTATTGAAATATCAAAACTGTTTTTAATACAGAATACTGATGTAAAATATTATTATTCCTATTGCTATTGCACAACATATTTTAATCCAAAAACGATGTACCTCTTTTATCAGTTTCCAATGATATTAAATATCTTCTTGATGTAAATTGATATTTTGCTTTTTCTTTTTCTTTTTGCAAATTTTTCTTTGTAGTTCTCCCTGATTTTGTTGCATCTCTTCCTGTTGCGTAATCATCTTGAACTTCTTTATATAAATTGCCGTCTATTCCTAACATGTCACCAATAGCTGTATGTAGCTTTTTTTAATCCTTCTTTATTTAATCTAATAAATAAATCCAAATTATCTTTTATGTCTTCTTTTTCTTAAACATGTAACTACTGTGTCTGCTACTTCGCCTGGTTGATTAACGCTTTCTGATATCTCCATTACAATACCAACTATTGTAAATTCTCTTTTTGTGTATTTAGAATTTTTCTCCATCTTGCAAATTTTCTGATTTTTAGTTTTATATTATCTTTTGAATATCTTTCACCAATATCCATTGTTAATTTATCACCAATTGAATAATTTGTATTCATAATATTGTTCAAATATTTGGTTATTATTATTTCATTTTTCATTTTTCTGGTAATCTACCTTTTATTATATACATTCCTAATTTGTTTTATATTATTTTTCAGCTGCAACTACTGATACATAAGGTGATTGTGGATTGTTTGATTTAATTTTTGATGTTCCTAAATATTTTAATTTAGTAATATTCTCTACATTTCTATTATTTTGTATTGTTTTTATATCATTTAATGGTACATTATAAAATACTGTATGATAATTTCCTCTTGTTGATTTTTTTCTGCTCTTATTATTGAAGCCATTCCACTGAAATACATTGTTGCTACTGCATTTATTAATGCTACTGCTAACATTATTCCTATTATTGTTACAATGGTTCTTCTTTTGTTTAATTTTAAATTTTTAATCGTTAATTTGTTAAGTAAGTTCATTTTATACCTCCTCAACAATTTTTGCTGTCTTCAATTTTTATTATTCTGTCTGCTAATTTTGCTATTTCCATATTGTGTGTGATCATTATTATGGTTTGTTTATATTCTTTGTTTGATTTTTAATAATGCTATTATTTCATCACTTGATTTTTGAATCTAAGTTTCCTGTTGGCTCGTCTGCTAATATTATTGAAGGGTTTTGTTATTAAAGCTCTTCCTATACTTGTCCTTTGTTGTTGACCTCCTGATAATTCATTTTGGTAAATGATTTCTTCTATTTTTCCAATCCTAATAGTTTTAATAATTCGTCTAACTTATCTTTTTCTACTTTTCTATTATCTAGTGATAATGGTAAAATTATATTTTCTTCACATTTAATATTGGAATTAGATTATAGAATTGATATATTAATCTGACTTGTCTTCTTCTAAAGATTGCTAATTTATCATCATTAAAATCAAATATGTCATTTCCATCAATATATACTTTTCCGTAGTTTGGTCTATCTACTCCTCCTAATAAATGTAGTAATGTAGATTTTCCGCTTCCTGACGCTCCTACTATTGCTACAAATTCTCCTTTGTTTACTGAAAATGATACGTTATCAAGTGCTACGACTTTTGCCATATCCTTTCCATATATTTTTGTTAAATTTTCTACTTTTAATATTTCCATGTGTTCTCTCCTTTCACATTCTTATTTTACTATTGATATGTTACTAGTAAGTTACTTTGAAAAATTAACAAAAATAATAAAGTTAGGAACAAATTATTTTAGTTTTTGAAAATAATCATTACTTTGTAAAGCCTTATTTTAAATAAGTTCTCCATAATTCTATATAACCTTATTTAAAAGACTTTTGAATTAAGTAGTTATCTTCTATTTTAGTAATACCAAAAGCTCTTTTTTTCCTGCATCTTTGATCGATGCTCCAATATGATAAACTTCCGTTTTATCAATAATTAAAAATCTATCATGAAAAATCAGTAGTAAATTTCAATGACAATTTTGGATATTGAGCATTGAAAATTTTTATATCTTTTTGTTGATAAAGTTCCTTTACTACCTGTTAAAAATCACGATACCTACACCTTTATACACAAGATATTAAGTGTATTGATATCAACGTAATTATCAATTAAAATTATCTCTTTTTAGCCTTTTATAATAAGTCCAATAATAAAACTAAATGCATCATAGATTTGACCATTGAAGAAAATATTTTGTTTTTACTTCTGTGTTTGCTCCTATGTAATTAAATACTTCTTCTAGCTTTCTATCTGCTTCTAATTGTTTAAGTTCCACTCTATCAAGACGTTTAAATATTTCTTGATTTGAAAGAAATATTTTTCTCATTTCAACGAAAGTTCTCATTATATTTATACTGACATCCGTTGCTACTTTTTACTTTTTAAGAACAGTTGAAAGCTATAGCAATCCCTTGTTCAGTAAAAACATAAGGCAGATATCTTCTGCCACCTGAACCACTTTCTTTTTTTGAGGTGACATTTTGGCACCTCAAAATGTCATACTCTTCTTTAGTTAATTGAAAACAAAAATCCTCTGGAAATCTATCTTCATTTCTGCTTTTTGCCTATTTAAATACTTTGTTTCAACTTGATATAACATCGCTAAATCACTGTCTATCATAACCTGCTTATCTCTAATGTTATAAATCATATGCTGAATATCTCTGTTTTTAACAACAACATTGTTTTGGTCTTCTACCATATATGCCTCCATATTTATCTGCCATACACTATTATTCATGATAAGTTAATTTTACATAGTTTATAATCACTTATTATATATAATTCTATTAAATTTTATATAATATTACTTTTTTCTTTTTCTAAACAAATTATTATTAGTAATGCCATTATGCTTATTAAACTTAATAATGATGATATCTTAAAATATCTTGGAATGTATGTTAATTTTATTTCATTATTTCCTTTTTGCAATTTTTACCCTAAGAATGCTCCATTCATTTTTATAATTTCTGTGTTTTTCCATTGATTGTTGCTCTCCACCCTGAATCAAATGGTATTTGGAATATTAAATATGCTTCTTTTTCTGATTGAATATTCGCTTTTACGGTATCTTTTTCTAAAGTTACTTTTTTGTGTTTGAAGTTTTTTTAGCATGTTCTATTGCTTTTTCTATTTTATTATTGTTTTAGCACTGTATATTTTAATATTGTTATTGTTTGAATCATATTTTTTTCTATTTTTGTGTTATTTTTAAATGTGTATTTTTGACCTTTTTCTAGATTTACTATTTGTCTTATTCAGTTTCTCTTTCCCATATATTTGAGTAATCTTTGAATATCTTCTTATTATTTTTTTATAATTCTAAATTGCTATCACTGAACAATGCTATTGATATATTTTTGCAAAGCTTCTACATTATATGTTATTTCATATTCTTTATCTGTTTTAACTATATTTTTCGGATTTTATTATTTTTTTGATTGTTCATTTTTAATATTTTCAATATAGTCTTCATCCGAATTTTGGATTGATTTTAATATTTTGTTTTGAATTTCAAAAAGGATTTGTTGTTTGCTCGTAAAATGGATCATCTATTTCTTCGGGTTGTTGGTTTGAATTTACTATGTATGCATATGGTAATGTGTTTTGTGTTTCATATATATTAAATTCGCCATATTTTTCCTTTATATTCATAACCATATATTTTATTGTCATTTTCCAACTTTTTCTCTTGTTATGATATATTTTTACTCCTGCTAATGAATAGTTGAACCAATCTCCACTATCTGATGTTATCCATAGTGCTGTTTCTCTTTGTACATTATATCCTAGCGAATACATGTTTCTTAGTGTTGTTCTATTTCTTGAACTTGTAAAATAATCTATTGAACTGTAGTCATATTTCATACTTAAATTAAAACTATTGTCGTCTGGATTAAAAATTATTCTTTCTTGATGTCTATCTGTTTCTGGTGGTAGTATTCTGTTTATTACATTGTCGTAATTATGTACTGATTTTTAGTGTAAAAATAATTATCTGGATTAGTTGTATTATATGAGTTCATTGATATTCCAATATCTATGACGAATATTGCTGTTATTAAGATTTTTATTATGCTTTTTAATATATTATTACAATTTTGTCGGACTTTTTGTAGAAATAGTAATATTATTGTTGTTATTAATGTTATTGCTGATATTATTACTGAATTTATTTACAAATTTCTATTGCTCCATATTCCTTTTTATTAATAATATTTCTCAATTAATATTAATAAGAATAGTGTTGATTCTATTAATAATGCTTTTTACTAATTTTTCTCTATTTATAAAATCTTGGTATGCAATCATATTAAAGTAAAAATATCAAGCAAAATGCGTATCTGTAGTAGAAACAATTTGGTGTTGTCATTCCGTGCCATATTTTATTTAATATTGGTGATATTACTGGTAATGCCATGAATATTATTAATAATGCTGATAATATTCGTGATTTTTACTTATATTTTTGTTTGTAAAATATAGTGGAGTAATATTAATGTTAGAGTACTACTGAATATTAATCCTGATTGTTGTTCCAATTCTTGATTGTGATTATTGAATAGTATGTTGAAGTAATTTAGAAATTCTTTTTATGTATTTCTAATAATCTATTTTGTAACTTCATTGTTCCTTTTACTTGCATGAATGATGGCAAGAATAATATCATTGATATTCAAAACTTATTATGCATCCTATTACAAATACTGCTAATTTTATTATTTTGACTTTAACGTTGTATTTTCTTGTTCTATTAAGCGTACTATGAAATATATTCCTGAAAATAATATTGTTATAAATCCTAAATAGTAGTTAAATAGCATATTTAATGCTGATATTATGATAAATGTTGAAATTTTTGTTATCTTTTTAAATATTTTTCAACTCCAATGCACATTAATGGTAACTATATATTGCATCAAGCCACATTATATGGAATACATATTGTATTGTATATGTACTAAATGTATATGCTAGTGCAAATAGTATTGCTGATTTACTTTTATTTTTGAATCTATATTCTAAAAAATGCAATCATTGAATTGTAAATCAATATTAATTTTAGTAGTGTTGTTATTATTACAAATGTATTTATATTTTCTTTACTAAAAATACAACCAAGAGATTGAGTGGGCTTACTAAATAATATGCAAACGTTGTGTAAAAAGTATTGCCCATCCCCATATTCCAGGACATGAATAAGCTACCTTTTTCCTGTTAATACATCTTTATAATATGCCAGGAAATTCTGCGTATTGTTTATATAAATCTGATTTTTAGTATTGAGTTTTCTCCAAATGGTCCTATTTTTAGCTATTACTAAATATATCAAGTATAATATTATTGTAAGATTGTTCCTATAAAATATTTACTTTTATGATTTTTAATGCTTTTTCCTTCATATTGTTCTCCTGTAAATTTTATGACATAAATATATATTAATTTTTGCTTTTTCAATTGATGTAATTTAATAAAGTGAACCTTACTTATGATTTTATAAAGCTTGGTTCCTTTTGTTATTACAATTTCGATAATATTTCTTTTGATTGTTTCTTCTTCTAATTGCACTCCTACGTTGCTCATCCCAATCTCTGCATGATGTCCATCTTTTATATGAAAATCCGATCCGATTGTTTGAAAAATAAATTATTATCTTTTGCTAGCTTTAGCCATTTGTCTATTTCATTTATATACTCATTATTTCTGTTGGTGTAAATGTAATATGCTTCTATTCCATCTGGTTTCATTTTGATTTATTAATTGTTGTACTTCTTCTACTGTCATATTGTCTTCATTTGCATATGCACTGGATGTGCTAGAACAACTTTCCTCCTGCCTTACGTATCATCTCTGCCGCTTCTGGTGTTACTGTTACTTTTGATACATATGCTGGGCAGTTTTCATTCGTAGTGTTTCTATGAATTCGCCCTTTATTTGGAATATAGCCCAAATTGTTTTAATAATTCTGATTTATGTTGCTTCATTTTTCAATTATGTCTTTAGATATATGTGCTTTTTGTTACTGATTTTTATTTTATCCAGTTCTTCGACATTAATTTTATAATTTAGTGCTTCTAATTTTTGCTACTGCTTTTTAAATAATCATGTCTAGCATTGCGAATTCTGTCTAAATTTTTGTTTAAATTCTTCATTATTTAGGTCAAAAATTATGTCCTAGCACATGAATTCCACATCTATCTGATTTTTGTTGAAACTTCAACTCCTATTATCAATTCAATTCCTTGCTCTTTGGCATATTTTATCGTTTTCATCATTGTATGCATCGATTGTATCATGATCTGTTATTGATATTGCTTGTAAATTTGCTTTTTACTGCTTCATCTATTATTTGCTTTTGGCGTTAATGCACCATCTGATTTGTTTGTATGCATATGTAAATCTATTTGTTTCATATATTCTCCTTTATTCGTCATAATCAACTTTTTGCAACACTTTTCTCTACTTTGCCAGCTTGTAAATCTTTCTTTTTAATGCTTCTTGTATTTCTATGGTTTCCATTCTTCTTTGTACTGATGGATTTGAAATTGAATATATTATGCTAGTAATTCTTCTGGAGTATTTTCATTTGCTATAGTTATTCTCGATTTTTATGGCATCTAAAAGTTCTTTGTTTTGTGTAAATATATTAAATGAAAATAAAAATCAAAAATAAAATTATATCCGGTGTCATCATATTGCCATGTTTTTCTATATGATAATGGATGTATATTTAAAAAAATGGTCTTGTGTTTGTTCTTTTTGCGTTTCTTATAGTTTCTGGTACTTTTCAATCAATTCTTTTTAGTTGACTTGCTTCTACAATATGTATCAATCGGTAGAAATTTTGATGGCATCCTGCCTTCTGTTATATCTTTTGATATATTTGTGAATTCTAAAAGATAGTCTTATATGGGCTTATATCTGATGGATATATGTCGCTTACTTGTAATACTCTAGCTAATTGTGCTGATACTTCACTTGTTTTTCCATCTTCTGCAATTGTCCACATATCTAAATCTGGTAAACGGTTTTATTACTTTTCTTGGTTTTTATGCTGTTATCAATCTTTTGGCATGGTTTTGCATATAATTTTTAAATCTGGCATGAATTCATAATTTTTCTCTAAGCATTCTTGGCACGGCCATTCTTTTGCTGATGATTCTTTTTCCTGATTCTACTAATTCATTATTGTATCTAATTTGTTCTTCTATTATAGGCAATGCTCCTTCAGAGTTCCTCTTAATGCATAATATGGGTATCCTGTTCCAAAAGTCCCTACTACATTTGATAAATTCCATGCTAGTTGATTATATAAATAAATATTTTTAATAAATATTCTTTCTTTAAGTCTGTGTTATTTTTCTTCAAAAATCTGTCGATATTCTTGCTACTAATCTAGTTAATTCTCCTATTGTCATTTTAATTTCTTTCTATTATAATCCATATCATCAATAGTTTTTATGATGCTTATAATTTCCTCCATTCTTTCTAATATTTCCTCTGTTTCTTTATCTTTTAATTTCTACTTCTTTTAAAGTATTGTTCATAATATTTAATTGCATTAATTTTATCTCAGCTTTCTGCCTTTTATTATTGCTGTTTTTGCGTCTTTTATATTGTTTTTGACTTGTACTATAAATCTTGATTGATTTGTTGGTTCATCACTTCGTATAGACTTCCACTTCACTTATTTCGCCTTCATTTTTCGAGGTATCTATTGTTTCTATCATTTCTGCATCATATGATTTATAAAATGTTTTTAGTTGATACTATTCTTCCCATCCTTTATATTGTACTTGTCCTGCATATCTTTCTACTATAGACATTAGAACAATTTAATTCATTTACTGCCATTTGCTTTTATAATAATTTTATATCCATGTTGAAGCATTTTTCTCAATCATTCTTTTAAAAGATTTCTATTTTTCTTCCAGTTCCTTCGTATAAAATATTATAGCCTTCTTTTATTGTTTTATCGACTAGTTCGTCTGTCCAATATTTACTTTCTTCATTAGTTATTTTTATATATTCTTTTGGATGTAGCGATTTCTTCTGCTTTTTTGGATGAAATGGTCTTAATTCATCATTATTTACTATTACCAAATTCCCATTTAATTCTTTTTGTGCTAATCCATTTAATCCTGTTTTTCCTGATCCTGGAGGTCCTATTGTGAATATTGCTGTTGGTATCTTTGGCTTTGTTTTTTCCTTTAAAAATATTTCACTTATATTTTGACTGATATTGCTATGTTCTTCTTCTGTCAGTTTATACTCTTCAATTAGTTCTTCAAGATTATTATCGTTTGCCAAGTTATTTCTCCTCTAATTTCCATATTCTTCTATGATTTTTATTTATTATTTTGTCATTTCCATTATACATTTCTTCTCGTTCTTTTAGATATTGGTCTATTTTTCATCATTTTTCTCTGCAACTTTTGCAATTTTGTTTGCTATTATTTCTACTCTATTTCTAATTTGGTATTTGAATTCATTTGTTTCCTTTTATTAAAGTATTTTTGTATATTTTATGATTTCATCTATTATTTCTTGTCCATGGCATTTAATTTTTATTGGTGTTAATATTTTTAATTTTAATTAGTGTTTCAATTGTTGTAAACTTGTATTTTAGTAATTCTTCTAATTCGGTATCTGTAAATACATAGTTTGTTGTTATGCCCTTTTCTTTTTGCTCTTTGTTCTCTGAATCTTTCAAGTTCACTTTTCAATGTGTTTTTGTTTGAGTAAATCTTTCTTTATATTCTAAATAATAGTCTTTGTTTTCATTAATGCATAATTTTTCTACGATCCTCTTTTGCTCTTTCTTCCATTTTACTTTTACTATCTTTAGTTTCATCTTTTGGAGCATTTTTTCAAATCGTATTTTATTCTTTCATTAAGTCTATCTGCTCGAACAACCTTTTGATTGGATTGATTTTTGGTGCTTTTGTCATATTTAATATTGTATATTGATTTGCTACAACAACTAATACTTTATTATAATTTTTCAAAAATAATTTTTGAATCATGAGTTTATCTAGACTTGAAGCTTGTTCTAATTTTTATTTTTCATTACATTTCGTTGATTTTTCCACTTGATTCAATGGTGATGGCATGCCTATTCTTTGTTTTGTTTGTTGAATTTATCCATTCTCTAATAAAATTACCTTTAGAATCTATTGTAATATTGCCCATTAAATTTTTACATTCAATAAAAATATGTGTATATTGGCGTTATTACAATATAGTCTATTTGAGCTGTTAGGTCTTTATATTTTACTTTAACATCTCTTAAAAATATACATTCCTATATCACTTTTCTTTTAATTGATATTCTATCTCATTTTCACCAATTAATCCTTTTTAACCATTAACAATTCTTGCTCTAATTCTTTATTTTCGTTGATTTCACTCTTTAGTTTCATTAATGCATCATATTTCAATTGTAATTCACTTTCGTGTTTATACACTATTGGTTCTGTTAAATGGTATGAAACTATTTTGTCTATTAATTTATTTATAAATTCCATTGGCATAACTCATCACTTTCTGTCTTAATTCTGGCGACTTCATTCTATGGTCACCCTTGTCAATTATATTTAGTTCAATTTGATTTTTATGATTTTCTACAAAATTTAATTGTATCTTCAATCATTGCTATTTCGTCTTTGTTTCCTTGTATAATGTGTATTTTGGGAATCTCTATATCATCATATATTTTATTGATGTTATTATTTAATAGTTCTTCATAAAATGAATATGGTATTTTCATTTTTCTTTCAAATCCTAGAATTGTGTCCATTTTTCTTTATATTTTTGAAAAACTTTCTTTTAATAATACTTCTTTTTAAAAATCTTTTGCCATTTCTATAGCTGGTGAACGTAATACTATTTTTGAAATTCATTATTATTTCTTTGCAATGTTTATTAAATTAACGTATGCACCAAAACTTGTTGCAAATAAACTTATTGGAGCATTAAATTTCTTAGAATATCTATATACAGTATTTTATATTATCATACAATTTTCTATTGTTAATTCTTTTTCCATCAAGTTTACTTTCTCCATGTGCTGGAAAATCAAATGTTATAACAGCTATATTTTCAAAAATCATTTCTTCTGCTAAATCTGTGATAGTCGAACTTTCTTTTATCTCCACCAAATCCATGGCATGCAATTATAACTTTTTCAATTTTTGCTATTTGGCAAAAATACTTTGGTAGGTATTTTCATATTTGCTTTCTTTTTAAATTAATATATTCTATTTTCATGATATTCCCTTTATATAACTTAATTATTAGATTCTTGATTTATTAATTCTTGATACATCTCCATTAGTTTTGAAACACAGTCTGATTCTGTCATATTTCTCCAATCAAATCCATATGCTCCATTACAGCTATATCATTTTTGTTGATGTGCTTTTCTTAATTCTGGTGGCATTGTTAATTCATCATATAAGTCTGCTAAACTACTATTAGGATATTTTGCTCTTGAATCTAATATCATTTGTGCTGTTTTCTATCTTTTTGTTTTTCATTTGGATTTGGCCATGGAAAGTTATTATAAACAATGTCTTTTGAATATCTATAATCTGACTTTAACCTTCCAGCAAATACTCTTACCCAGGCCATATGGACATTAGAAGTAAGTATGCCAAAAATCAATTAAATTAGCATTATCAATATAATTTGTTGCATTAGAGTAAATAACATTTTTATTTATAAATCCAATAGGGATATATCTTCTTTTTCTGAAGATACTACAGGTACTAATATACTATTTCCTTTTGGTATATTGGTTATAAAAAATTCTGCAGGTCTATTCATTAATTTTCTAGTTGATTCTGCATCACTATTTTTCCTATATTCATATACCAAATTTATTTTTCTTTATTCCTTTCACAATTATTAATGATTTCTGGTGGACATTCTTTTAAATATAAACAATATCTTTTTCTCTATTATTTAAAAATGTATCTGCATTCATAAATTCATATATATATTCTTTTTGCAATAGGATATTCTTTAATGAAATTATTTTTCTTCAATTGTAAATAAATAATGTCCACCATCAATTAACTGTGAGCCTTTTTGTCATTTCCACTTTTACCAACTAAATTCCTTTTGCCTTTTTCTTTATAAATATATTAGGAGCATCTAAAAGATATCCATTTTATATTATTAACTTTAGTAATCTTATCGTTCTCAAATATAAACTTATTGTCCATATTTAAATAGCTAAATCCTACAATGATACAATGTACATGAGCTTTACTTATTGCTTCACTATCCCATCGAAAATGTTTTATGTGCAAAGTTTATTATTATTCCTTTCTCAAATAATAATTTCCACAGTAATTCAGGTTGTTCTCCTGACAAATACTGTTTGTTGATACTAGAGCTGCTATAATATTAGTTTTTCCATGTAATCAGCATTTTTATACCAACATGCTACATAATCAAGTTTGCAAAACAATTCAGAATTAAAAACATATTTTTCATTTCTTTGATTTTCATTTTATCAATTTAGCACCTACAAAAGGGATTTCCCATTATATAATTGCATTCTGTATTTTTATAACATCATTCCAATCTATTCTTAAAGCATTTGCTTCATGGATATTTTCATATGTTTCAAGTGGTAAAAATCTGATACATCTGCTATACTATATAATATTTCCTTTGTTTCTTGAAACATTTGAGATTCTGCAATCCATAAAAGCTGTTTTTGCAACTTTTACTGCAAAAATCATTTATCTCTATTCCATAAAATTGTTGAATTGAAACTTTTATTTTTCCTTCAAAAATCTAATGACATCATTCCATTTTGCATTACATCTAAAGCTTCATTTTCTAATCTTCTTAATGATAAGTATAGTTTCTGTTAAAAAATTTCCAGAACCACATGCTGGATCTAAAAATTTTAATGAACCTAGATATTCCTGAAACTTTAATAATTCTTCTTTTCTTGTTTTTCATTTTTATAACTTTCTGCTTTATTTAATCTTTCTCTTAAATCATTTTAAAACAATGGATCTATTACTTTATGAATATTTTCTATAGAAGTATAGTGCATTCCACCTGCTCTTCTTGTCTCTGGGTTTAACGTTGATTCAAAACTGCTCCAAATATGTTGGACTGATTTCTGATCAATCAAATTCGTCTGATGCTTTTTGCTAATAATGTGTTTCTAATTTCGCTAGTGAATTTGGGAATTTCAATATTTTCATTGAAAATAATCCACCATTTACATATGGAAATTGATTTAAATCATCTTCCAAATATGGATCTCTTTCTTTCTTCTTTAGTGTCTAATATCTTAAATAATTTAATTAAATTTTCTCTCATTAAAGTTAAATCTTCATATTTTTGAAAATAATCATAAAATACATTTTTCTTCCAAAAGATCCTGCGTCTTCTGCGTATAAACAAAAATACTAATCTAACACATAATTCATTCAAATCTTTTTGTGATTGTTCATTTGTTATATCTATATATTCTTTAGAAAAAGGCATCATATAATTTTCCAACTAATTCTCCTGCTTTAAAAAGATAACTCTTCTTCTTTTTAAATGTTCACTCTTTTCATTAACTAAAAATGATAATCTACTATATTCTTTTTCTAAATCTTTTAGTAATATTTCTTCTGGTTCTCCATTTGGATTATTCATATCATATACTAACATTGATTTAAAATTGCAAGTAACAATCCACCTAGGTCTATTATCATATGGAAGTTCTGCTGAATATCTTTTTGCTTGTTGAAATGGATTTAAAAGTGATCCATCTGACTGTTTTATAGCTTTTCTTAAATCTTTATCAATTGATTTCTGTTCTATTAGAACTTTAGTTTTATCTATAAATCCATCTATAAATCCTGTTGCTTTATCAATATGAACTACATCTTCAAACTTAATAAATTCTGTTGCATTCTTTATTCCTAAAACATTTGATAATAAATCAATCCAAAAATTTTTGTGATTCGCCTTTTTCATATCCTCTATCTTGCCATCTTTGGACGAATTCTTTTGCTGCTTTTGTTCAATATCATTCATATTGATTTTCCTTTCAAAATTGATTTTTATTATATTTTTCGTTTATTTCTTTTATTTTATTATTCTGTTGTTGCTTTTTCCAATAGTCTTGAATGAATTTTTACTAATTCACGGCCTTGTTTTTGGTAATCTTTTTCTAATGTTTTCAAATTTACTGAATGTCCATCCACAATCTCTTGAAGTTATTTCATTTTTAGGATATCCTCCTGCAACTCAATCATTTCTTCTTGATTCCAAAATTCTGATGCTCTAAATTTGTATGAATAGCATACTTCACCATCTACCTCAAAAGCTTTCTAATAAGCTAATTTCTTCTGGAATCTTTCCTAATTCTGTTGGATATTTTTAACCATCCTACCATGTTTGAATATGCTATTTGTTCTTGAGAAATTTCTTTTATATAGTGGTAATTCTTCAAATTTATCTATGCTTTCACATGCGTTTACAAGTTCTTTAACATATTCTTTATCTGTTAAAAATGTCTTTTTACCATTTTTCGCTCACTGGTAGATTTTTGCAATTGGTATTTGATTACAAATACTGCTGCAATGTTTGATAATGGTTGCTTTGCAATTTCTTGTATTAGCTCTTTTATTTCTTCATCTTCAATTTCACAGCATACATCTGCTAATATTTTCAATATTATCATATATTATTGGATTTATTGTGTCTGGATTTGCATTAAAAATATTCTATTATTCCTCTTAATTTTTGTTTTGTGCTTGATATGAAAAATCCTTTTTCTTCATCGGTAAATAATTCTAAAGTTGGATCATTTTTAATAATATTTGTGCCATACAAAAGAATATTCCATTATCACAGCCATCATATATTGTTAATAGTGTATGTTTGAATGTTAAATATTTTTCTTTAAACATTGGATAATTTTCAAGGTTTGTTAAAAATTCTATTTGTTCAAATGTTGCTTCTAATATCCTACATCCTAATACAAATATTATTTGCTCGTTTGATTGATACATTTCGTCTATGATATATGGTAATTTTCCCATATCAAGTTCTGACACTTGATTATTTTTCCTAATAGTACATCTATCCATTTTTGAAAGTTTTTCATCTACATCAATTTCTTTTAAAATGTTTTTCTGATTTTTGGATCATATTCGTTTACAATTTTTAAATTTTTCAAATGCTTTAAATTTCATAATTTCTCTATTGTCTTTTCTTTGGTCATTATATTACATTCGTTTACAACATTCAATCTATATGGCCTTTATATAATGATAAAAAGAGTAGTTTCAAAGCTACTCTTTTTAGTTTAATTTTTATTATATTATTGATTTTCTATTATAATCTGTTATATCACTGCCTAATTTTTTTCATATAATGTTTTTACATCTGTGTCTTTATTTTTATTGCTAATATTTCATTATTAGTTATTCCTACAAACTCTACAAATTCTACCTTTCCGTTTGGAGTATTTAATGTTCTAAAGTTTGTATCTGGTATAGTTAAAAATCCTGTTATATTTGACTTTTTGGTTTACATCAATTCCCACTGTTTGTCCTGTATATACATATTCACTAAGGTTTAAATATTTCACAACTTTCAAATGTTATTCTTGCAATTTGTTGCAATATTTTACAAATACATTGGATCTCTTTTTCTTCATTTAATGATTTGTCTTTTTAATTTAAAAGTAAATTCCATTCCAAATCCACTATATTCTTTATTTTTACTTTCTTTTTCATATAATTCTGACAATCCATATGTAACAAAATGCCAATAGTTTCCACCATCATAAACGCTTATTCCATCAAGTGGATCTCCTCCTCCAAATTTCCATTTTTATTAATGTTGCATAGTGTATTGATTTGTTTGTCCTGGGTATATTCTTTCCGCTTCTGCTGTTATAGCATCCCAACCTACAACGTTATTATTATTTAGATTTTCCATAATTTTGCTCCTATTCCATATTATTTATATATATAATATAGAATAAAATTATAATAGTCAATTTACTTATAGTATAAGTATATTAATGATTAAAATTATCTATCTTTTCTTTACTTGATATTCTTCTATTATTCTTAAAAGCTTCACCTGGTGATAGATTTACATTACCTGCTAAATCATGAAATCTCAAAAATGATTTTTCTGGGTTCTTTTCTTTTTCAACTTTGTCTGCGATATATTGGCCGATTACATATCTGGTATTTCTCAAATTCTAATGTTTTAGAATTTAAAATTCTAGTCATCCATTATAACAGTGTCTTTCTTCTTCCTCCGAAAAAGCTATTGAAACATTTATATTACACTTCTTTTTAATGCTTTCTACTATTCTTGGTCTTGTTATATATAATCCTTTTTGAATTTCATATCTATGAAATTGCTTTTTCAATTAATAAATAACAAGATGCTACTTCTGCTGGACCATAATCTCCACTTTTTATATTTATTATAATCATTTTGTGTTTATTAATTTATTTTATTAACCATTTTCCTAATAAATTTTCTATAATATGTAGTTGATGCTTCTGATATATATGATTCATCAAAAATTCTAGAATTTATATTATCTATTTTTAATGAATAAAAAAATTCATTGCATGTATCATTTCATGTAATACTGTGAATATATCTTTAGGGAGTATTTTTGATAATATAAAAACACTTGCCCATCACTTACACGTTGTATTGACTGATATTTATCTGAAAAAGGTAATATGCTTACTCTTTTACCATTCTCATCATGTTGATTAAGTAAATTGAGGAATTGTTCTGCTAGCATTGGACTTATCGTTTTTAAAAATTGATAATTATATTCCAGACTCATTTATATCAATTTTTCTAGACCATTCTTCCTTGTTCAATTTCAGGTATGGTTGTTTTAGTATTTCTTCACATAATTCTTTGATTGTTTCTAAATTACTTATATAATATCTGTTATCTGGATTTTTATGCATTCTAATACTGCATTATTAATAATTTTATCTTTTTCATCCATATTGTTAGGGATCTGTATTGTAGTCGTCTATTGTTTCAATTATGTCTTCTATCTCTGTGTCTTTATCTGCATTCGCTTCATGTAACAACCCTAAACTCTCCTTCTGGATTTTCACGATTTTTAGATTGTCTGCTAGATGTTGGGCCATGATATATTGCTGACCTTCGAAAAAGTCATTTCTTGTTCTGATAATAAGAAATTTATTACCAATGGATCTTCTGTTTCTTGTTTAAAAACTTCTGCAATTGGATTACTAATATTATTAGCTTTTTCTGTTAACATTTGTAGTACATTTTCTAGTGTTAATTCTTTTTCCTGCTTGCTTCATTTTTATTAATTCAGCTTGTATTAATACTTCTCTTACAGAAATTTTACTGTCTTCTAATCTGCCATTTTCAACCATTCTTAAATCGTTGTTGCTTATTTTCTTATTTTTACTAGCCATTGGCCTAATAATTTTTCTGCCATGACAGATGGTGATTCACTGAAATATTCTGCTATTTTAGTCTGATATCTTTTTATTATCTATAATAGGTGTCTACTCTATTCATTTTATGTATCATTTCATGAATAATTGCAAACATATCATACGGTGTTTCATTGAAAAAATATGTACTCTACCTGTTTCGTCTACTCCATTTAATACATCATCTTTATATTCTGATTTTTGGTAATATTTCTACTTTAACATTCCCATGTCTTTTCTTGTCTTATTATATTAATAAATGATTTGCATAATTAGAACTTATTTCTTGTTTTAAAAATTGATATACATTTTCAATTGATTCATTTATATCTACTTTTTCATGACCATTCTCTTTTTCAAGTTCTTGAGGTTGCTTTTGATAAAATCTTTTCACATATTGGCATTATCTTTTGTTCTAAAAATTCAATATATTCTTGATTGCTTTCATCTTTGACAAATTTTTGTTTACTATTTGATCTAATGTTAATATTTCTTCCATTTTTATTCTCCATATATAGACTTCTATTTTAAATTTGTCATTTTGTATTTTATTTATCTCTTATTTATATATGCCTATATTATAGCAGATTTAGTTAATTATGTATACTGTTTTTCTTTTTATTTATTTGCTATAGATGTATTAAAAAAGTAAAGCTGCTTATCGCCCTTTACTCTTTATTATTAATCATGTTTATTCTCTCCATATAATCTTATTTTACGTTTTTATTTCTAATATATTCACCAGTAAATTCATTTTCTAAGATATCCATATGAAGTTTGTCATAATATTTTTCCATTTAAGTATATTGCATCTCTATCTACTCCTGTGTCCTTAAATCCACATTTTAAATAACATTTATGTGCTCTTTCGTTTACTGACAATAAGTCCAATTTTTATGCTATGTAAATTTAAATACTTAAATCCATACTCCAATATCAATTTAATTGCTTCTGCTCCAAATCCATTACTTCTATATGCTTCATCTCCAATAAATATTCCTAATTCTGCACTTCTTTCTATTGATTTAATTTTCACCAAACTAATGGTTTCAATTAATTTGTCGTTATTTAAGTCAACTATATCGAAAATTATAATCTTCTGTATTCTTGACTATATTGTTCATCCATTCACGTTCACTATCCAATGTTATCAATTTTGCAGTAGCTCCAGTATAATCAGTTACTTGAAAATCATTCATCCATTCTGTATATTTTTACGATATCCTCTTCATCAGTTTGTCTTTGGTGATAAATAAATTCTATCACCAACTAATTTCTTAAAATGTGGCATATTTACTCCTTTTATATTTATACTTTTTATTTTAGCTTAAAGCTTTATTAATTCTTTCATTTCTTTGTAATTTAGTTCTACTAGAATATTATTTTTGATGTTGCTTCTGCTAATTCCATTAACTTTGTTATTGCTTTATTGTATTCTAGTTCTGCTATGACTCTATTTTTCTGTTATGCTTACTAATGTTAGTCTATAATCTTCAATTTGTCTCGCCATCTTCTGTTTTCATAATCAAGTGACTTTGTAAAGATGTTAGTACATTTTCAGTTAATGTCAAACACATATTATTTCGTTGTCCTTTGTATAAAACGTGGTATTGCAGTGTAATATTCTCTTTATAATTTTATTATCTTTTGATTTCATGTATCTTCCAATTTATTTGTCTAGTTGGTCTTTGCTTTCTATTTCTTCTATTGTTGGTTTTGCCTTTCACGAATTTCTCTTTTAATTCTCTCCATTCATCGCTTAGTAAAAAACTCCTTTGAAAGTGTGCTATGATATGGATTTTTAAACATTTTTCAAAATCTTTTATTACCTTTTTCTATTTGAAATCCTAGGTCTTTAAAAATTTTTTGTAATAACTTGGTTTTTAATAAATCTGATACTGCAAAGATAGTCGTAACATGAGTAAAGTCGCCTTCCTGCATCTTTGATTTTATCTTTTTCTAAAGCATCTGCTAAATATACTCACCTTCTCTTGCTTGCTTAGAGTTTATTTTGCTTTGGAACAACATGCAATGCAATTGTTTCATTAATAATGATATGATACCATATTATTTTTAATTTTATGAATTCATTTTTAGGATGTTCTTCCATTTTTGCTTTTTAACCAATTTGATAGCATTTCTATTGTAGCATTTTTCTCCTATTCTTTGTTTTGCGATATTTTCAAATTCTTCATCAGACATTGAATTTATTTTCTTTAATATTTCTTGATGATTTTTCAACATTGGCATTATTTTTGCTTTTTATCTGATTTTCAATTACGCTAATTGCTTCTTCTCTACTAAACATATTGCCTCCTTGCATTTATTTAGATAATTATATATTAATGGATTATATAACACAATTATAAATATCTTAATTACAACAAATCTATTTCGTTAATTCCATCTAAAAACATAATTATCCATATTATATAATAAATCTCATTTGCTTTTTGAGCAATCTTGCATATTTTTGAAAATTCTTTCATTTGTTTTACTAGTGGGTCTATGTATCTCACTTTTGCACTAAGATGTACAGAATAAATGTCTTTTTGCTTGGTGAAACTTTTTACTTTCTTAGCTTTTTCCCATATTTCAGCAAATATTTTGATATTTTGAATTTCTTATAATTTCAATTATGTCTTTATCTTTAATTTGTATAAATCTTCTAATGTAACTAAATTTTTCTTCATTTAGCTTTTTCCATTATATCGACTAGAGTTGCATTGAATATCTTGGTTCTATCTTCTCTATATATTACTGATAGTCGACGGTGATTTTTACAAATTCTCTTGCAATTTTCTTAGTTTTTAAATGCCATTTCATCAATGTTCTGCTCATTTTTACAATTTTTATGTCATTATATATTTCTTTTATTGTTTCTATGTCTGATAACTTATATGTGAATAATGCTTTGATAGAGAGTATTCTAATCTATCTGATGATAATTGTGGTGTATCATTATCTGCTATTGGATATAATATAATTATCGACTTCTTTTAATTTGGATTTTATCTCTCTTTGTAATAAAAGCCATTATTTCTTAGAATTTTCTATTATTTGTGTTGTTAAATCTTCAGTTGATCTCTTGTAGTTATAATCTTTATTCATAAAGTCTACGCAATGCTTAAATACTGGTGTTTAGCTATATCAGTGGAACAATCCTGATAGAGTTTGCTTTTATCTTTTGCGAAATGCCGAAATTATTAATGCGACTGCTATAGCGTGATCCAAGCTTGAAAAAGAATTCACTTTCAAACAAATCTGAATATATTGTGCCACATGTTATGCTTATGTATTGTTGCTTTTTAACATTTCTTTAGTATTTATATAGTCATTTAACCAGGTTGGAAAATCTGGCTCTAGGATATTGAAATATTCTTTTTAAGTCTTTATTTGTGTCTCATAATTTATTTTTCATAGATTTCCTCCATATACTATTATTTATATAATATTTTAATAAAAATAAAAGATGCATTACTATTTGTAATACATCTTGTTAATTATTATTCTCTATTTTGCCTTTCCAGTTAATTATTCCACCAAAATCCACTAGATTTGTGTATCCTAATTTTTGCATTTTGTATGCTGCTTGTCTGCTTCGTCTTCCACTTCTACAGTATATTAAAAATCAATTGATTTTTGTCTTTTAATTTGTTGTAAACTGTTTCATTTATTGTTTCGTTTGGAATGTTTATAGCATTTGGTATATGTCCTTCTTTGTATTCGTCAGGTGTTCTTACATCGACAATTACATAGTTTTATTTTCATTCATTATTTTTACAATGTCATCCATTGATACATGTCTTATTTCATTAGTTTTTAGTCGTGCTTGTAGTTTGTAGCTATTTGTTGATTTTGTAGTTTTATTTTTGTTATTAACTTTGTAGATGAAAAATCCGGTGCAGATTAGTAATGCTATTATTATGATTGCTATTATTATGTTTTTCTTCATTTATGACTCCTTTTATTTTAATAAAATGACAGACAACTTCTTATCCATCTTTACTTATGTATTTTACATTTTTGTGAATTCTGATTTTGGAACTCCACAGACTGGGCATGTCCAATCTTCTGGTAAATCTTCAAACTTTACCTCTTCTTTTTCATCGTCATATATATATCCGCATACATTACAAATATATTTCATATTAAACCTCCTTTGTAAAAATTTATTTATATTTAATGAATTTCTAATTTTTAATTTAGAAATATCATATTGTTTTTACAATTAGGATTATATCAAATAAGTTTTGTTTTCTGTGACTTAGTCACATTGCTTTTTATTTTTAATTTATTTATATCCTTTATTATTATTTTTCTTTCTTGAAATCATTATTAAATTTTTCTTTTTCTAGCTTTTTTAGCATTCTTGATACACCTTCTCTTGATGCTCCTATGTTTTTGCTATTTCTTCTGTGTGTAATAAATATTCCATCTTTACAATTATCATATATATTTCTACTAAAAAGTCAGAAAGTCGTGTATTTAAATCATTAAATAACATGTTTTGCATTAATGTAAGTATTTGTGCCATTTGATTATTTAATAATTCATATATATGACTTTTTAGCTTCAATATTTTTATCGATTATTGATTTTAATTTTTGATTTCTTATTAACAGTATTGTTGTATCTTCTTCTGCGCTAATGTCTGTTTTAAAATTAGTTTTGTTTATAATACATGCTGCTGATATAACACAACATTCGCGTTCTTACTTCAAACAAATTGATTTCACGCCCTTCATTTGACATGATGTATACGCGAATTCTGCCTGAAATTACTTTTTATCATACCTAAACATTCATTTAAATTATTATATATTAAACTACATTTTTGTACTCTTTAATGTCTGAGTGTTTAATCAATTCATCTTGTTCACTTTTGTTTAAAAATCCCCAAAATGGTAATTCTGATAATATTTGTTCTTTATTCATATTTCCTCCTCATTCTTTTAATATTATAGCATATTTGCTCTTGATTTATATAAATTTTTGTGTAAGATTGCAAAAAACAGATACAACTGCTAATTGTATCTGTTTTTGATTTATTAGATTATATTTAGTTCTTTTTGCTATTATTTCGTTGTCTGTCATTTGTTCTAGTAAAATAAATTCTTCCATTGCTGCTGGATATTTTTGAATTGCTGTTCCGTAATAATCCTTTATTTGATTTCTTAATTCTTCTATATCATGCATTTATATTATTCCTTAAAAATTTCATTGTGTTGATTTTTACAACTTATTATATTTTTGTACTAATTCCTTTAGATTTTTCTATTGGATACTTTTTGATGATATTTCCAATTTTTTTCTAGTATAATTTCTTTTGGATCAACCTCTATTTGGTGACACAATAATATACAATAATTCATTACGTCGGCAATTTCATATTTTAATTCATCTTTTATTATAATCGCTGTTCCATTGAAAACATTCTAATAATTCTCCTGCCTCTATTGAAATTGACTTTTGCTAAATTCTCAGGTGTATTAAATTGTAACCAATCTCTTTCTTTTTGCAAAAGTTAACAATTTTTCTTCTAATTCTTTCATTTTTTACTCCTACTTTTCTATAAAATATCATTTTGATTTTTCTTACCTATGGTTATCTCTTCTATTAAATATGTTCCTAATACTTGTGTTCCATTTTTAATTTAAAATTATAAGTACTATGATCATGTCCATGTATATTATATGGAACTTTTATTTTTATATAGATACTCCGTTATTCCTTTGCAATCCACTGTACAACATCGTTTGAACTTTCTGCTGTTAACGGACTCCGTATGTGATAAAAGAATATCTACTTACTCCATTTGATTTAAAAATTGAACACTTTCTTCATGTGTGAATGATGGAAAAATTTGCATTTTTATACTTATAGCATCCTTGTATTCCGCCTATTCTAATTCCATTTATTGTAACTATTTTTCCATTTAAAATCATTTATTCCATAATGTTTTAAAAATTTCAAATTCATCGTGATTTCCTAAGATTCCTACTAGTTTTTCTTTTGGAATATATTGTAGAATAATGTCATAATCACTGTATGTTACATCTCCTAAAACACAGCATACATCATAGTTTCTAGCATTTCTGATTTTATCTATTAAACTAGTGCTATGTACTAAAAGTCCGTGAGTGTCTGTTATTACTAATAAATTTATGTTATTTGAAATTTTCTGCAATCTCCGAATTTTTATATAATTTTTCTTCATTAATTTTACCTGATTTATTTCTTTTTAGTATATTAAATAAGTTTATCATTATAATTCTTCTTTCTTTGGCTTTTTGCTATGAAAACATAATAATTTTTCTTATGGCTAAATCTTATTGTTTCTCTCTTATCTATTAGTTGGACTTGAAATATGGATAAATACTTTTTATTTCTTCTTTATCAAATAGTCTAATATACCTATCTTTATTTAAATAAAAATTGTCCTCTAACTTAACTGCTGTTTCCTTGATAACTTCTAGTGCCTCTTTTCCATTTACCGAACCAATGAATACTCCATCATTTTTAAGACTCTCTTTATTTCTGACACTAATTGTTTGGTTGTTTATCATCAAAATAATGTATTGATAAGCTTGCAAATACCAAATCAAAAGTTTCTGATTCAAATGGTAGTCGTTCAGTCATATCTACTATTTTGTATTTTTATTAAACTTTTTCACTTCTCTTAAAAGCAGTTTCTGATATATCTGTTGATGTTACTTCATATCCATATTCCATTAATCTTTTTAGAATATTGCCCAATACCACATCCTAATTCTAGACATTTTCCTTTATTATTGAAATATTCTATATATTCATCAATCCACATATCAATTTCTAATTTTTTTCATTGATTCGTTTTTCCAATATTCATCATTTTTAAAAATAATTTTTCATATTTGTATTACCTTTTAGTTTTAATATTATACTAATAATTCATTTTTCTAACATCTCTATTATTTAATTATTTTTATAGTGATTATTCCATAATATCTTCTTGTTAATTTTTATTTTACCATTATAAGAATTTTCTTCAATATATTTATCTAATTTTTATTTTTCTATTTTTATTTGAAAAATATTTTTACAAAACCACTTTCCTCACTAAAATTATCAATTATTGGAACTTTCATTAAAAACTCTGTAAATAATGATTTATTTTTAAAAATACTCTATAGTATGTATTGAACTAATTCAACATCTTTAAAACCAGCTTCTAAAAACTTTTTCATAATCAATAATACTTATTGGTTTTTAAATCATTGAAAGCCTGTCCCTGCAAAATAATAATTTTAAGGAATAACAATCATGTTGATCTACGCCATGTATAAATAAATATCCACCTTTTTAAACATTTTGAATATTTGTTTTGGATTTATTACAGTATTTCTAGCCACTACTATATCAAAAATATTCATCTGGAACGTCCATCTTTAAATTATCCATAATTCTAAATGATATATTTTTCTACGACTTTTCAACAAGTTCTTATTAGCTGTTTCTATCATCTCTTTTTGAAAAATCAGTTCCTAAAAATTTCAGTTACTTTAGGAAAATATTTTTAATAATTTTTCTCCTCCTCCAGTTCCCAAATCTAATATTTTCGAATCTTTAGTAGAATATTTTTAATTAATTTAAACAAATTCCAATTAGTTAAAGTTTTGATTCAATTTGAAATTTATCAAAGTTCCATTCTTTATCATAATAATTTAATTCATTTTCTTTATTCATATAATATCACCTTTTCTAATTTATTGTGGTACAAAAAGAACCTCCTTTCATGAACAGCAAAAATATACCACAAAGTTTACTGCGGTAATTTTGTCATTCATGATGAATTCCTAGGTTCTTATCATTATTAACCCCACATATTAGTGCTACGGTAATAAAACGCGAATAACTAATTGATTTATTACAATAAAATATTAACACTTTTTATATTGATATGTCAAATTCGAGATTTGTATATTTTAAACGTGTCACGGAATTTAAGTGATTTATTTTATAATCACTTAAAATTATTATCTATTATAAAATATAATACATCTTCTTTTTGTATATGGATTTAGAGGTATTTATGACCCTACATTTAATTTTTAAACTCCTTCAACAATAATTTGTTTCAAAATAATACAATCTTTTGTTTCTATACATTTTTATACTCTACCTCAATTATAATGTTTTCAAATATGATTCTATATTATTTAAAAATACTATCAGGTATTTGCCCCTTATAATAACCTATAATAACATTTGTTTTTCCTTGAAACTCAACTATATTTATTGAAAAAAAGGCGTTAATGGATTATGATTAGGTAAAATAATCAAATCCTGAATATTTCCTTTCTTATATTCATTATAATTAATTTTTGCCCTAAATGAGAAATTATTGCTCCAGCCGAAAAATATTCTTATTTTTATACTTACAAAGAAACATCTTAAAAAAATAGTTTTTCTAATAAATGTTGGTATATGTCTGTATCCATAGTTAGAGACATTACAATAATTTAATTCTTTGGAATTATCTAATGCATTATGAATCTTATCTGTTATAGAACTAATTTTTCATCTTTACCAACATTAATATAAATTGGTAATATCAAATTTCCTAGATGATTCTTATCATCTTTTATGATATCTATATCTTAAATCAACTGGTATGACAAATTTAACATTATCTTTATTGTATTGTAATGCTACTATATGTGCTATTTCAGCAATAATATTATGAATATATTTATTTAGATTGATCAATTTCCATTCAATGTTGTAATCATTAATTTTATTAATTTCATTAATTGAAAACTTTAAAATATTTTTCATATTTTTATAAAATAGTTTTTTTATCAATGTAAGTATCAATATTTACATCATTTTTATATTTTTCAGGGTACTATATTATTTAAAAACTTTCAAGAAGTTATCAATAAACATTAGTGAACCTTTTCCATCAAATACTCCGTGAAAAATCTAAACAGCAAAAACTTTTTTTATCATAATTTTTTTAAACTTTATATAATATACTTGTATACTTTCTTTATTATAATTTATTGTTTTATTTAATAATTCATTATTAATAAAAATTATCATAATTTTCCAAAATCACCAATTCTATTTTTCTTGTTTTTAAATTGAAAAATTCCAATACTTACCACATTTATATACATCAGAACCCTCACATAGTTTTATAGTTTTCATTCAAACAATTATTTAATACAGCTGTGTCTATTTCTTCTTGTATTTCAACAAAGCTTTGTATAATAAATGGATTAATAATAGATTGTATATCGATAAATATTAATTCACAATTTGCTATTTTTCTTGCTTTTCATCCTTCGTCCCTATCTTTTAATAATTTTTATTTCCTGTATAGCATTTTTCGTTTCCATCATATTTATTAATAACATTAGAATAATAACTCAATCTTTTTCGAACCTCAATGATTTTTATCAATTTTTCTTCATCTTTTTAAATTTATATTTTTTTCATATATATTCCAATTTTTCTTTGCAATAATTTTTAGCATTCATTTTTGTTCTTCTTGTTGTGGAATACATATTTGAAAAAACTTCATTACTTATTGCTTCATAAATACTATTTATTCCTCCGTGATTAATAAAGAGTTTACATTTTTCAAAAGTTCAATTTGATTTGTATAACTAACTAATTCAATATTTTCTTTTATTTGAAACCATATTTAATTTTTCCAATATTGATAATAGTTTTTATTTTTTTAACGAAATCATTTTTATTATTTTATTTAATAATTCCTTATTTTTCAGTAAAAATTGTTCCTAACGAGATATAAATATCATATGATTTATACTTAGTTTTATGCAAACTTATCCTATCATTAATAGTAGTTCCTACAAATTTAAAAGATTTTTGGAAAAAGTATTTATAAATGGCTGTAATTCCTTTGGAGTAAAAACAATTGTTATATCACCACTATTTACAAATATATCAATCATATTGAATTTTATTATTTTGTTTTCTTTCCTGAATTTCTTTTCCGCTTCAATAATTTCATGTATCCATATTTAAAACTTAATGCAATCGAAGAAAAATAACATATTGGAGAAAAACAAAAGTCCATATATTATATGCAATTGTGAGTGCATAAACAAACCGATTTAATGTTTAATCTTTTTGCAATGTTTTTTAGCAAATGAACACATTGAATCATAAATAATTAAATCAACTTTAATATCTTTTTACTTTATTTATATATTCTAAATAACATTTACTATTTATTGCTAATAAATTTTTAAGTAAAATGTAAAAAAATTCGATGTTATATATGATAAATTATTTATTTCTTCAAAGTTAATTGAATATTCTATAAAATTTGCTCCACTTTCTAAAAATAAATTTCTTATATTTGTTTGTACATGCCAATCAACTTCACAACCACTTTCTATAAGTTTTTATAATTGGAAATTCAGAAATTAAATGACCATATGCAGGTGTAGAAAAAAACATTATTTTCTTTTTCAAATAGTTCGCCTCTTTTCATCTTTAATATTTATCCATTATGTTTTATGGGTTTCCACACAACTTTTTTTAAATAATGCTATAATCATTATAGGAATATAACTTACATATATAATTGGAAAGGTAAAAGTATAAATTATTTTTAGCACATTTTCTTTAATATTTTTCCATTTAACAACAACTGGTATTATACCCATTATATATGATATTAAATATGAATAAATAATACATTCTATAAATAATTTAAAGTAATCATTTTCATTTAAATTATTATTTATTTTATTAACCAATATTATAAAAACTAATCACAATAATTGTAATTATGTTTATGATATTTAACCCCATAACAATTGTACTAATATCTTTTTGAAAAAATATTCAGATTAGAGCAAAATGATGATATTGTTTTTCATTTTTACTTCCATATTTTTTTATACACTTGTAAAGTTCCTTTTGTCCATCTTAACCTTTGTATGTAATAATCTTTTAAAAACTAACAGGTTGCTCATCATATATAATTGCTAAATCAGAATACCCACATTTAATATTATTAATATAATTTAAAGTAGAAAATTCAATATCTTCAGTTAATAAATGAAATTTCCAACCACCATAGTATTTTTAAAGATTACTACTTACCAGTAAACCCGTCCCTGATAAATTATAGTTTTTATTTAATATAGTTTTAAATTTCAAATATAAAGATTCATGTAAGAACCATATACCACTTCCTGACGATATCCAGCTTTTACCATAGTTTATAGGGTTAATATGTCCCACTACAACATCAAACCCATTAGAAAAACATTTTATTCATTTCAAAAAAATACAATTTTTCATCTAATATATCATCTGCATCAAAGATAATAAATGCATCATATTTATTATCTTTATATTTATTATTTATTTTATTAAAAAATCTAATGCATATCCTTTACCTATTTCTTCTTCATTAGATCTTTCAAATACAATAGTTCCTTTTTTTCTTGCAATATCAGCAGTTGAATCCGTACAATTATCTGCTACAACAAATATATCAATTAGTTCTTTAGGATATTTTTGTAATTTAATTGAATCAATTAAATTACCTATAACGTTTTCTTCATTTCTTGCTGCAATTAATAAAGCAAACTTGTGATTTTTAATATTTTTTTATTTTGTTTGTTATTATTTTTGAACATAGAATTACAGTTAATTGATATATATACGACAATGCAATTATTGATATTAATATATCATTTATTATTCTTATAACTAACATAATTAACTTATTCCCATTTCTTGAAAAATCAAACATGCATTATCGCCTCCAAAATCCAAAAACTGTTTGATAATATATATCTTATTTTCTTTCTTATTCCTTTATTTAGAACTAAATTTAAATCACACTTTTTCATCTATATTATTAACATTAATTGTTGCTGGTATAAAACCATCTTGCAATGCTTTTTGCACATATTATTGCTTCTATTGCACCACTTGCAGACATTATATGTCCTGTCATTGATTTTGTAGATGATACAAAAGGTCTTCTATATTCATCTTTAAATACTTTCTTTATAACTCTGCTTCTATAACATCATTTACGATTGTTCCTGTTCCATGTGCATTTATATAATCAATATAAGTTGAATTTATTTTTAGCATCTTCTAATGCAAGCTCTATTGCTTTTTGCATAAGTCTATTTTTTCTGGACTTGTAATATGGTAAGCATCACAAGTTGAACCATAGCCTACAATTTCTGCATATATTTTTGCATTTCTTTTTATTGCGTGTTCCAATTCTTCTAACACTAATATTCCTGTTCCTTCTCCTATAACAAATCCTTGTCTATATTTATCGAAAAGGTATACTCGCTTTTTCCTTATCTTCCCCTGTATATATTGCTCTCATAACTGAAAAAGCCTTTAAGTATTTTTATTTATATGAAATTCACTTGCTCCTGCAATCATTATATCCTGCATACCATATTTAATTTTTAAATATGCTTCTCCCTATTGTGTTATTACCACTTGCACATGCAGAACAAATCGACATATTTAATCCATTTGCTTTTTAAAATCAATTGCAACCATACTTGATGCAGAAATTTGTTAAAAACTGCTGGAATATAGTGTGAATTTATTTTTATCTTCTTCATAACTTTCTTCTATTTTTCACACCCACCTATATTTGACGAAATAAATACTCCAAATCTATCATGATCTATTTCATCTGCATTTAATCCACTATCTAAAAAGCTTCTTTTTGATGCAATTTTTGCATAATTTATATATTTAGAATTAAAATGTATCTCTTTCAGTTAAGTAATCTTGTAATTTTATATTCTTTATTTCTGCAGCAATTTTGACATTAGTTTCTTTTTGGATATTTCCTTTTTTATAATCAATTCCACTCTTATTATTTAAAATACTTTCCCACATTTCTTTTGTATTATTTCCTATTGGGCATATTGTTCCCATACCTGTAATTACAACTCTTTTCATATTTCACCTATATAATTTTTGTACTTATTTATTTTATATAATTTAATTTCCTTCTTCATTTTCTTTTATTTCTTTATTATTTATTGTTTCGCCATCTGTTGTCTGTATTTTCCCCATACAGCCCAACCCATTTTATATAATGTTGTACTTCCTATGCCATATTCACATACAATGTTTGCCGCTGTTGTTGTTTTGTTCTCATAAAGCTCTACTATCATCTTTTTAAAAATCTTCATCATATACCGTATTTTTGCTATCTTGAACACTCCTTTCCCAACATATAAGACTATTCTAATATCTCTACGCTTTAGTGTCCAAAATCTATCTTAATACCACTATATTTTTTTATATTATAATAAGAAATTGCTTTTCATTACATCAATAATAATTTTTATTATTCTACTTTTTACACCCTTTTCTTCTAACAATTTTATTACATCTTTAACATATATAAGTTGTAATAATTCCTCATTAGATATTTTAATATTATATCTAAATCTAATACTAACGCTGTTGCATCTAATGAATCTATTCCTAAACCATCTTTTAACATACTATCTTTTTGTAATCTTTTTCTATTTCTATAAAAAGTTTCACTTATTATTTTTATTTCTTCTTCCATTTTTCATCCATCCTATATGTATAATAATATTCCATTAATAGTTAATCCTGCTGCTGTTCCAAATAATAGTATTTTATGCTTATCCTTTAACTCTTCGTCTTCTAATAATTTGCAAAAGCACAAATGGTATTGACGCAGAAACCATATTTCCATATTTACTAACCCAATTAATATATTTTTCTTTTGGTATATTGAATCTACTCATTATCATCTCTAATGCTTTACTGGCTTGATGTGGAATTATTAAATCAATGTCATTAATGGTCATGTTATTTCTATCTAACAATTCATTTAAAAAATTGGAACAATTCTAGCTGTTGTTAATAATATTTTCTCTTCCCTTCATATCAAAAAGATAATCTGCTTTATGCTTCTCATTATATTCATAAGCAGGATTAAGAGTCCCTCCTCCTCTAACTTCTGTTAAATGTGTTCCATCTGAATATGTTTTTTTGCATACTATCTACAATGCCTATATTTTTATCTGCTTTTTGTAACAACAACTGCTGCTGCGCCATCTGAAAATAACTCATAACTTTCTTTTTGTTTTTCATTTAGACCTCTTGAACATATATCACAAGATACAATTAGTATATTTTTATATGTATTTAATTCAATATAGTGTGAAGCAATATCTAGTGCTGTTAAAAACTTGAGCAAGATGTATTTATGTCATTGCAGGTATTGGATATTCCTTTGCAATTCTTTTCATGTATTAGGGCAAGATGTTGCAGGTAATGGCTGTCCATCACTGCTGATGCAGATATTATTAAATCAATTTCACTTATATCTAATTTGGCAACATTCAATGCTTTTTATACAAGCTTTTTACACTCATATCTCATCTGCGTTTCGTTATCATTTATTCTATATCTTATTTGATCGCCAAATCTTATTTTTATTACTTGGCAAATATGTACCATAGCCTATAATTTTTATCTTTTTCATGTTAAAATCTTCTTTCTACTCTTTTACTTTTTTTATTTTTTCTGTTTCATATTCTTTAAATTCAATTTCTGGCATTCTGAATCTTTCTGATAATCTCTTAAATTCTTTTGTTATGTTTTCTGTAATAACTTTATCCATATTGTCAATATAAACAATAATATGTTTTTTTATCTGTTTGTACCACCCTGTAATTAGTTATATCGGGTACATAAACTAAACATCTACTAATAAAAATCTGAATAAACTTGTACTTCTTTTTCTTTTCAATAAACTACTTTCAAAAATAAAAATATCATCTTCTCTTCCTTCTATTTTATCTATTATCATAAATGGACATTTACATTCACATTTTTATTTGTAGATACCAAAACATCATTTAATCTATACCTTATTATCGGCTGTGTTTTTCCTATAAAAAAATCGGTTATTATCGGTATAAATCTTTCTTTATCTATTTCTTCTTTTTCAATCTTTACTATATCTTCATTTACATGTATATTTCCATATTTACATGTATATGCTAAAAACCCTCTGTGCATTGATATACTTGGTGTATGATTTCTTTGTTAAAAGGCTTTCTTGATAAATCTTTTCATCTTTCTCCGTTAAAACCTCTGCAACTGATATTATTTTTTTAGGACTAATTTTATCTATACTTAATTTTTCTTTACCAATTTCTTTTTAAGACAGATGCAGGGTGCTACTAAGATTGTTGGGTTATATTTTTCTAATTCTTTAATATTTTTCTTCCATACTTACAAGTAAATCAAAAAAACTTGAATTTTATAAAAAAACTGAATTTATGGCCTCATATAAATTATTATCTGCTCTTAAGAAGAATGCTATTCTATGTCCAATTAAGTTATATTCTGGCAATAACTTTGCTAAAATTGCTCCTGCCCATTGCATAGTCTCCTTATCTGATAAAAACAAATAAGCCTCTATGTCCACTTGTTCCAGATGATAATCCAACAGAAATTCCATCATACTTTTTACTAAAATCTCTAGTATGTTCGCTTTTCAATTGCTATTTTTAAAAGCCTCATCTTTATCTAATCCTAAAGTATTCATTCTTTCAAAATTATCCATCATTGTTTTTATCTACTATATCTATTTCATCTATTTTTATCCGTATTTATATTCTTATAATACGGAGAATTATTTTTCATAAATTCTAATTGTTCTTTTATCATTTTATCTTGATATTTTTCTATATCTTCTCGATTTCTAAACTTTCTAATCCATCTAACTTCTATAAAAATTTTTTTAACTGCTACTAAAATTCCCATTAGATTAACTCCTTTTTATCATAATCATCATGAGATAAATATACCTTAATCTTTCTTTCTTCTAATTTTTTTCACTAATTCAATTCTTTTTTATATTCATTAAAATTATTTTTGGACCAGCCTTGCAAATGGATGCATTTCATCTACTTTGTCTTTAAATTTCAGTCCCCAACAAATATCTGCACCTAGAAATATTTTATGTTCAGGTATATACGACACATTTGCCCTTTAAAAATGTCCATCTATTTTGTGTAAGTATAATACTTCCATCTTCGAACAAATCAAAACCTTTAAAAACTTCATATTCTTTATTAAATTTCTCAATGATAATTGTCCTGCTCTCAAAAATCATATGGAAGCATTTTTAATACTAGACTTTTTATATTACTTCTTTTATACTCCTTCATACAATCTTGTGATACTATGAATTTTGAATTGTAAAAATTCTTTTTACACACCCGATATGATCTGGATGTAAATGTGATAATATTACATTTTTATAGAATTACAATTTATATCTTCTTTTCTTAATTGTTCTGTAATTTTTTTCATTTTTATTTATGTAAACTGGATTAAATAAGTTATATAATTTTTCCAACTAATCCACATTTATATATTTGTTCAGAATATCCTGTGTCAAAAAGGATATAACCATATTTTTGAATGGTTAATCAAAAATACACCTGCGTAAAAATTCTTTTACTTTTTACATCTGGCTTTTTATTATGTATTTTAATTTGTTTTGTACAATATCCACAAGCAAAATATTTAACTTCTGTTATTTTTCTTTTCTTTTCATGTTCTGCATACTTTTTATTCCTTCTTCTAAGGTTATTTTTGGATTATAGTCTAAATCTTTCTTTGCTTTTTCAATATTTAAACTTTGTGAATAACCTAATGTTGCAATAGTATATTTAGTAATCATAGGTTCTTTATAAATTCTAAATAACTTATAAAAATAATTCTATTACTGATGCTACAAAATACATTAAATTAATATTCATTTTTCTGTAATTGGCTCTTTCTCCTAGTTCTGTAAATAACTTGTCTAGAATGTTTTTGAATTCAGTTGGATCTCCATTTGTAATATTGTATATATTTCCATTTGCTTCTTCTTTTTCCATTGCTAGACGTAGACTATATGCAACATTTTCTACACAAGTAATATCCACGACATTTTTTTCCATCATTAAATAATGGAATTCCTATTTTGCTATTAGCATTAATAAGTCTAGGAACAAGACTTGTATCTCCTATACCAAACAATCCTCTTGGCCTTATTATTACTGTCTCTAATTTTTTTGGTTATCTATTTTATTTATTAAGTTTTCTGCCAAAATTTTACTTTTTATATAAAAAATTTAATTTATTATTTTTATCAAAATCTTCTTCTTTAATATTAAATCTGTCAAATTTTTGCAGAATATACACTTGGTGAAGAAACATATATTAGTCTTCTTACATTATTTTTAAACAAAATTTAATAACATTTTCTGTTCCTAAAACATTAGAATCATAAAAATCTTGCCACTTTCCCCATACAGTAGATAATGCTGCAGCATGTATCACACAGTCTATATTCATATCTATATTTTTAATTTCATTTAAAGAGCATTTTAATATATTTACTTTATATTGCTCCTTTAGATTATTTAATATGTTTTCTTTTTCTTCCTTGTGCAACTACTTCATATCCATTATTTATTAATTCTTCGACTAAATATTTACCTAAAAAATCCAGTAGCTCCTGTTACTAAAAACTCTTTTCATAACTACTCTCCAAGTTCTTAATCAATTCATATAATTTTTTTATAATTTTATTATATAGAAAAACAATCTATAATAACAATATGTTTCAATAAAAATCTGTAGGTTTGTCTGTGGGTTTTGTCAAACATATGTCACACTTTCTTGATACAACTATTGTTGAGATACCTATTATGCTATTATTGAACTTTCATTTCTTATATATTCTTTATATTTATTATTTGGACTAAGCCATTTTTAGTGGTCTCATCGGAAAATTATTATAATCTTTTTATATAATATTTAGCTCTATTTACTAAGTCTTCAAAGCTATAGAATATTTTATTATGGTAAAATCTCTCTTGATCTTTTCTATGACTTCTTTTCTACTTTTCCGTTGTGCCTTGGTGTATATGGCTTTATTAATTTATGTTTTATATTTAATTCTTTTAATTTCTCTTCAAACAATGTTTTTGGGTCTGTTTTGGGTCATTTTTATATTGCAATCTTTTGTGAATTCAAATCCATTATCTATTTGTATTTCTTCTATTTTTATACTTGAATTTTTACTATTATGTCTATAAATTTACTTGATTCATATGTACTATGCTCTTTTTGCAAACCATATTACTCTTTGCCTTGTATATTCATCTATTGCCGTATATTGATAATTTTTTTATATTTTTCTGTGACATATCTATTGTAAACCATATGCATTACATTATAAAAATCACAGTATAATATCGTATTCTACTAGAGTTTAAATAAAATTTACTTTTTGTGTCTACTTTTCGTTGACAACTTTATCATTATAATTCTTCTTTCTTTGACTGTTTTGGCTATGAAAACATAGTCATATTAAATCTAATAAGTTCATCTATTGAAATAACTCTTCTACTTCTTTCATTTATATTACATTTGAAATTAAGTAATGGATAAAATGAAAAACCTTCTGTAATTTTTAACTTTTTGCAATCATCTTCCCATTTTATTCCATCTGAATAATTCATAGAATTTATTAATGCCTTCCTTATTGTTTAGTATCCAATCTAAAAATTGAGTATAATATATATTTAAAATTTTTCCCATTCATTTTGTGTCAGGTGCAAAAATAATATATAAAATCGTCTTTTAGTGCAAATAAAGCCACCTAAAAAACATCTTCTCCTACTATTATATCCATATTATTATCTTTATTATACAATTTATTTTCTACTACATTTATATCTCCACAGCCATAAATTCTAATCCAATGGTCAATTATGATGCCTCCTGAATTAGTAAACTGCTCATAAAAAATTTGTTTTTAAACTTTGAATATCTTTTTCAAATTGATTTACTGTATCTTTATTTATTTCTTTATATAGATATATATTATTCCTTTTTGTTAATTCTAAAAATAATGCATCTGTTTTTCATAAAATTCTCTTTTTCTGTTTTATATTATATATAAAAATAGAGATAAATCAATATTAAATCTGATTTATCTCTTTGTTTATATTATTATATATCCATAATAATTCTTATATTTATTTTTCGCTGCCACATAGCGATTAGATTTCTGTCATTTGAGTTCACTTTACTTCATTTTTGTCTCACTTTTTACTGTAATTTTGCATTCTGATTCACTCTATTACACTTGATTTGACTAATTATCTGTATCTAAATTTGTATCTAAAATTCAATTATAGTTCTTTTAAATTAAATCATCTCTTAATTGATCTACAACTTGATTGATATTAGCATTAACATTTCCAACTTCATAGTTTAGTTTTTAAAATCTTCTATTGTTCTATGTCTTTTTCAAATCTATAAGATAAATATTGACCTATTACATATCTTTGAGATTTTTGATATTTAAACTTTTTAGATTTTTTTATACTATTCATTCGGCGAAAAATCTCTGCTTTCATCATTAAATATTTGCAACAAAAATTGGGGTCTTTACATTTTTATTACTTGTAATAAATTCTGTTCATTATCTCTAATCCTGATAATTTTCATTTTAATTAATTCAGCTTCAATTAAAAACATCTCTTGCATTTTCTTTTTGAGCCTATTAATCTTTCTTTCATTCTAATATCATAATCATTTTTGTAATTATTTCATTATCTACCAACCATTTTTCCAAGTAATGATTCACCTATAATTGAGTTGCTTCTCCAAAATAATCTCTTGTATAATTTTTCACTTTTGTTGCCTTCTTTTTCAATTATATATGCTTCATTCATTTTATGTAACATTTCATGAAAAATAGTAAATATATCATTAGGTGTATTTTCATAATAGATATAAACATTGCCTTTTTCCATCTACCTCATTTCTATATCGCTTTTCATCTTCTCTTCCTTCTCTCTGTAAAAATTAGTTTACAGTTTTATTTTTTTCCATTATTATAACGTATTATATTCATGAATTGATTTGCCATATAAGAATCAAAAACTATTTATAAATTCATATACATAATTAATAGATTCATTTATGCCAATACTTTTTGACCACATGTTTGTAACAGTATTAGTTTCTTGCATTTTAAAAACAGCTTCACTCATTTGAGATATTTCTGATAAATTATTTATATAAAATTTATTACTTGAATTATTAACAAATTCTGATATCACTTTTATCTATTTCTTTTAAACATATTATTCCAAAACATATTATTCCACCTTTAATTTAATTTTTACTTTTATCAACTTATTATATATAATTTTTAGCATTTTCTATTAAATCATCTTATGTTTTTATCGGTTTTCTGTCATAGTAATATAAATTATCTTCTTATTTATCTGAAATAATTAATTATATTTTCTTTTTTTACTATATCTTTTTCTCCTGTTTTTAGGTCTTCTATTTCATAATTAATATTATCATATTTGTTTCCCTAATACAATTAATTTTGGGGTCTCAAGTAATGCTACATCATTTATCTTATTTCCCAATATTAAATTGTCTCTATCATCAATTATACATTGAATGTTATTTTCTAATAATCTTTCGTATAATTCAATTGCCTTATCTTTATTCCTGCTCACTATATACAATATGTACTTTATATGGTGCAACATTATATGGAATTACAAAGCCTTTTTATTTTTTTCATCTTTAATTAATACATTATTTTTCAATTATAGTGCAATAATTCTACCTAATCCAATTCCATAACATCCCATATAAAAATGGTTTGTTATTACCATTTTCATCTTGATAATACATTTCCATTAAATCAGAATATTTTGTACCCTAGCTCAAAAATTATTTCCCAATTCAACTGAATTAACTTCTTCCATTTTATTTAATGATATTCCATTTAATTTGTTTATAAAAGTTTCTTTATCTTTAAAACTTAAAACTTCTTTTATTAATTCCTATATTAGTATTTTTTTATCATATAAAAATAATATCTTCTCCTAATTTTTGTAATTGCTTGAAATTCTTCTGATACTCTTCCTCCCATTGTTCCACCATCACTAATTACAGGAACTATGTTTATCCCAATTCTTTTTAAAAATGTTCATATATACATTATGCATTTTATTAAATGTTTTATGCATATTTTTCTTCGTCCTTATCAAATGAATATGCATCCATCATAACAAAAGTTCTTGGTCTAAATAGATAGCCCTTGCTCTTATTTCTTTTCTAAATTTTTTTCTCCAATTTGATAATATGTTGTTGGTAATTGCTTGTATGATAATAATCTATTTGATCCAAATATTGTTGCACATTCTTCTGCAGTTGGAGTCAAACCATATTCTCCAAAATTATTTTTAATATGAAACATAATATCATTTTTCTTCAGTATATTGATTCCATCTATTTGATTTGTCCCAAATACTTCTTGGTTGTAATTTAGGAAATTCAACTTGAATACAATCTGCTTTTATCTAATTCTTCTATAATGATTTTTCTATATTTCTTTCTAGTTTTGTCCATATATTTCCATATCCATATATTCCACTTTTCAAATTGATATAATTCTCCTAATTTCATTAAAATATCTTGTGATGAATAATTGATATCTATATCATTGAAATTTATTTTTATATTTAATTTGCTTAATTTCATTTTTAATTTTCCTTTCTTAATGTGATAAAATAATAACTACATTAATACTCGGTCGTTTTAAATAAATCATATTGTTTCCTCCAACAAAAATGGCATAAATTTATAATTATAATTTTAATTTTATGATGTTATCCATTTTGTATAATTTTATATTGTCAACAATTTATCTTCCAACAAAAAGACAACCTGTTTCACTTCCTAAATCTTTAGTTTTTCTTTATCAATGTTAATATTTTTCAAATATTTTTTTATATGTCTTTTATCCATTCTTCTTAATAGACCTGTGATATATTCATCTTCTATTTTACCAGATCCCCTTGATACAAATCGTTTTCTTCTTATTCCTCATCTTTATATCCAAATTTTAATTGCATTTTATGAGATTTTTCATTTTCTTTAAAAATATCCATTTTCTAATCTTCGTAATTTTAATTCTTCAAATGCATATTTAATTCTAGCCCCGAAAAGCTTCAGTTCCATATCCATGTCCCCAATATTTTTCACTAATCCAAATTCCGCCACCAGCAGTTCCATTATGCCAATCTATATTTGTTAATTGTGTTCCACCTATAACTTTATTTTTCACTTTTTAAAAATAATAGCAAAATTATATAAACTATTATCTATTGACTTATTAATAAAAATCTAATGCATCCTTTTTTGTGTATGGGTACGGAGCTCCTTGTAGCCATTTGGTAACATTTAAATTATTTAGTCCTTCAACAATATCATCTACATCTTCTAATTTATATTGGCGTAATACCAATCTATCTGTTTCTATTATTTCTTTATTCATAAACAATCTACCTCAATCACAATATTTGATATACTATATTATGTTTTTATATACTTTTTATATTTTCAACAATTTATACTTTAAAAATCTATTTATCTAACAAATTTTCTTCTTTTTCTATCATGCTTCCAAAAGTAATATTTAGATTTTCATTTGGAAAACAAAATGTACCGTTTGCATCAATATATCCTACTGATTCATCTCTTATTTTCCCCATTGTTCGGATTTAATCCTAAGCCGCAAATTTCATTAGATTTAGAATTTTTCAACAGCATTTTTAACAATTGTGCCATTACTATTTTTGTTTATACGTTCTTCCATCATATCTTTTTGAAAAAGAACCAATTTTATATATTTCATTATTAATTGAATAATATATATTAGGAAATCTAAAAATTAGCACTACCATATTATTTATTTTTCAGGTTTTTGATTGGTTGAACTATTGATATTCCATTTGAATTTTTCTGCATTTGGTATTGGACCCTAATATTCCAAAAAGCATTAACACTTCTATTGTCAAATGCCATCTTTGCATAAGTGGATAAATCTTGGTCGGAAAAATTTTCATAATGGAGTTTTTGGATGAGTATGGAAATGAAATACACTTGCTTTCCTAGAGTTTTTCATATTCTTTTAATTTTTTATTTAGTTCATTATATACTTTTTCTGTTGGATTAGCGCTTCCACCTGAAATTAATGCATCCTCACACTGAAAATCTGAAGTAAAATAATCAATTATAATTGCAAAGGATTTTTCACTTTGTCTGCCAACAAAAACAACCAGTTTCACTTTCTAAATCCTTCGTTTTCTTTATTAATGTTAATAATTTTTACATATGCATCTTCATTAAATATTATTTTTGTGTTTACTCCCATTTCGTCTGCTGTTGGTATATTTTTATATTGATCATAACTAACACTGTCTATTACATTACTCATTATTATATGCCTCCATTTTTATAATTATATTAATAATATCATATTTTTCACATTATCTTTATAGTTTCTTGAGTTTATATGTTCTATCTTCTATATTCTTTTTCATATTCACTAGAATATTTTTTCAATACTATCATTAACATTTATTTTTGTAATCCTTTACAATAGAATGTGAGTTTTCATTATCGAAATATTCTCTTATATTTATTCCTCCTAAAGCTTCAATTGTTTTTCCATGAGTGCTGGATTATCTTTATCTGCATCTAATAGAACTTCTTTAATTCCATAATTTCGACATATTTTTAAACCTAAATATAAATTTATTTTTGTTATAGCCTTTCCCTCTTTCAGTAGGTCTAATACAATATCCTATATTTCCCCATATTTTTAAGCTTTTATTTAGAGCTAGCCTAATATTAATCATACCAACAATTTTATTATCATTTTTCTAATTAAAAATATGTTCTTGCTGGGACTCTAGTTTCATCCGGAATCCTATTATAATCTTTCTTTAATTTTTCTAACCATCCCTCATAATCATCTAAAAATCTTTGTAATCCACCTGTTCCGTTTATATCAGATTTATATTCATAAAATTCATTAATAAAAGCTATTGCTTCATTTTTCTTTTTATATATGGTTCTTCTAAATAAAATTTTTCCATAATATATCACCTCCTATTGATTCACCCTCGTTTAAGCAAAAACTATACATTTTTCAAAAAGTTTTTCCATATTCAAAAAAACTTTTGCTATTTTGCTAACATCTAAAAATAATCACATTATCACATCCTTTAGTATATTATTTATAATAATTTACTCGTAAAAGATAATTATCACTACTATACTTTAAACCTTCACACTTATCTATATCTAAACCATTGCTATTATTCTCTCAAAAATCATATTCTTTTGTTTTAAAAATAATTTAAAACAAAAATTAAATAATTACTTCCTATTACCATTCTCTTCATATCTGGTCTTACATATATCTCTTTTATCTCACAATCAATTTCTGTATCTTCAAATTCTGGATTATTATAATCATAAACTCTACAAAAAACCAACAATTTCATTATTTAATTCTGCAACAAATACATCTTTTAATGAATAAGAATTATTATATTTATCAATTTGTTCATTTAAAGACATTCTATTAAGATAATCATTTTCTATAATATCAATATATGCACTTTTCCAATCATCTACTTTTTATTGTTGAAATTTTATTAATATCACTCACTTCTGTCTTCATTTCTAATTATTATATTGTCTACATTAATTTTGTTATTAAAATAATCATCTTTCATTATTAATAGTTGTCTTGCAATACTTTCTTTGCCAAATACCAACTTTTTCTGTTCAAATTCAGTATGTTTAAAATCTTGCTTTTTAAAAGTCTTTATAGCACCCTATTCTATCAAGTGGAATAATATCTGATAACTCACTTATATTATTCTTTTCAAATGCAACTTTTTCTAATTCTATTAATGCACTATAACTATAACCTTTACCACGATATTTATCTTGAATTACAATTCCCATACTATGTATGTCATTATCTAAATAATAATATACTTCTCCAATAGGCTCTGCTATTTTTCATCATAAATATATGCAAAATATTTATCAGGCTCTTTATTAACCCAATTATTATACCAAGTTATCATTTCATCATCTGTTTTTAGTTATAGTTCCTGTTTCTTTTATCATAACCTTTTAAGTTCATATCATAACCTACATTATAATTCATTCTTTTTAGGGTCTTTCATCCATTCTTGCCTATAATGTAATTCATCAATTTTGGGTGATTTTAAATATATCATTTTTAACCTGCCTAATTTTCTTATTTTTCTAAATCTCTCTTATAATCTTTACTATTTTTTTCATACTAAAGTCCTATTTAGTTATTTATTTAATTTCTTCTCATCAGTTTTTAACTTTTTTTAATTAATATTCTTACTTCATTCATTCTGTCTTCACTCTTTGTATTTTTATAATTATCTAATAGTTCCATTATACTATAAAAAAATCAAGTCTTTCTCTGATATATGGTATTTTATTTAACTCTGGATAATTATCTATAATCATATCCATTAAAGTTTGATAATCGCTAGGAACAGTAATCATATCAGTTTTTCCACTTGCCCATAGCCAAGGAACGAATCTACTAACACTAAATATTCTAAAATCATAATCTATTGGTGCTACCATACATCTTTCAAAATCTAATAAATGTAAATTAGTTCCATCAAACATAAAATTATCAAAATGCAAATCACCATGTATTAAACCAAACTTATTTTCTTTAAAAATACTTACAACATATTTCAATTAAATCATTAAACATTTCATCATCAAGATTACATTTATCTTTTAAAAATAATATTTTTAGTTTTTTAGCATTTCTAAAAACTCATAACCTTTACTTCTTTTTGTATGAAAAGGTTTTAGAATATCTATAATTTGAGTGCTATTTTTCTTCTTTCAATATCTGACAATATGCCCCATAATTCATATAAAGTTTTACCTGCTACCTTTTCTATAATTTCATAATAATATGACACTATACTTTTTGTTATATCCCAAACATATAATTTTGGAATACCGTTATTATCTTTGTTTTCTTTGTAGAAATTTATTTCCGTCACAAATCTTTCTTCATTTCTTAAATTAGTACAAATTCTAATTATATAATTATCAACTGAATATATAGTATTTGTAAAAACCTGCTGTAATAAGATTATATTGTTTACCTTTTTAATATCTCATTACTATCAACTATTTTTGCATTACACTATCATAGTTTTCTGTTTCTTTTTTTGTTGTTAATTTAATAATAATGTCATACATATCTCCAATAAAATCTAAATATCTATTTATTTCATCAATAGTTTTTACAACTTCATTTTCTGCAAGTTTCATTTCTTCTTCATCATTAGAAATAATGCCTAAACTTCTTTCAAGATTATATTTAATCAATCAAATCTTTCCAACTAAGTTTCCACAAATAACATCATACCATTCAATATTTTTCCAATATTTCTATATTTAGAGTATTCTTTAAATATTGCAGTAAACTTTTCTTCGCTAAAATTATTGCTTAAAAATCCAGACCAACATAATGCGTCTTCTAATAATTCTCTTTCTGGATTAGCAACTCCTGCACATTCCCAATCAATTATAATAGGATTATCATTATTCCACATTACATTTTTGGATCATATCAGAGTGGCATATTGTTTGATTTATATTTGTCGCATTAAATCTTTCATTTTGCTCTTTTAGTATTGAATTATACTTTCTATAATTTTTCATAAATAGATTTTTATATGACATTTTACTGAAATTAGGATTATTTTATGTAACTTTCCCAATCATATAATCTTTTATATTTAACTATATTTGGCTGTAATCCTATTTCTTTGTAATCTAACAAATGTATATGTGCTAATACATTACCAATTTTTACAATGCTCAATTGTTATTTCATCATCTTTTTAATGTTTTACCATTTTACACTAGTCAAAATGCCATATAATACATATCATCTAATTTTGTTAAGTAATTACCATCTATATCTAATGCACTAGATACAGGTATCCCATTTTTCTTTGCTAAATTAGATACTAATTCTGAAACTACAAAATTACCATATGCTTCACTTCTTGCCATAACTTCTGAATTTAATACCTTAATACAATAAACACCTTTATCTGTTTCAACTTTAAACATTTTATGCATTAAACCACCAGATATTTTTGATATATTTATCACTTTTCCAAAGTTATATTTTTTTCACAAAAATTTTTCTATATTCATTATCCTCACCAACTATCTTTAATTTTTATTTTCAAAACTATATTTATAATAGTTTACTTGTCCATTATCATTGAGTATCATAATTTGACCTTTTTATCCCAAACTTTATATACAAAAGGCTCATCAAACATTTCTTTTAAATATTCATATGCTTGAACATATAATAAATTATACATATCACTTATTTCTATATCTTTTTAAATTTCCAATAAATAATTTAAATAACAAATAAGAGCAATTGATTCTGCTCCATTTATTTTTATAAATTGTAATTTGTAGAACTGCTATTAATCTTTTTTTATTAGGTAACTTTAATTTTCCATTTCCACCTATCATTGTTGCTGTAACTCCCACTACACTTATTACAACCACACCTGCAATAGAAACAATATCTCGAATAAGTTTCTTATTTTTCAGAGTCTTTATCGTTTAACATTTTTTTGAACTTCCTGCATTTTTTTCTATAATCTGCATTTTTCTTCGTGAGTTAAATTATCATCATCTAATATTTTATCTAATGATTTTTAATATACTTTTTGCAGCATCTTGACAAACTTTCATACTATCATCGTTATTTTTTTAAATGCAGTTTCTATTGTTTGCTTATAATCAATCATAATAGATTTAATTGTACTTGTAAATTCAGGAAATTGTGCAATAGCAGCTTTTTGCAACTTCTGGTTTCATATTAGGAATCATTGAAATAAATTCTACAACTTTTTCTTTCGAAAGATGTCTAAAGTCTTCAATTCCAAGCTTATTAAGTACCTTTTGTTCATTCATTGGTCTTTTTTTAATGGATTTTTCATATTAATCTTCCTTCATAAATATAATTTTTCATATTAGCATATGTTTTTGCACGAACGACAAATTACTATTTTTCTCGTAAGTTATTATAATAAAAATGAAGACTACCTTCAAGTTTTTATCAAGTAGTCTTCATATTCAATATAATTTTGTATCTAAAAAGCAATTTTTATCTTTTTCTAAGTTTTATAAATCGTTTTCAAACCATTGATTTTTATTGCTTGTTACCACAGCAGTTTTTGTATTTCTTTCCAGAGCCACATGGACATGGGTCGTTACGGCCTACTTTTGGTTCTTCGTTACGAATTGTTTTGTCAATTCCACCTTCTTTTTGGTGAGATTTTTCCGTCTACTAATTCAATTGCACTTGTTTCTTGTAGTTTTGCACTTGTTATTTCTGATGTTTGTTGTCTTTGTGCTCCTTCATCTCTTTCTGTTACGTGCATTAATAGTTTTACTACATCGTATTGAATGTCATAAACCATTTCATCGAACATGTCGAATCCTTCCATACGGTATACTACTACTGGGTCTTTTTGTGCATAAGCTCTTAGACCTACACCGTTCTTTAGTTCATCCATGTTGTCAATGTGTTCCATCCATTTTTCATCAACTATTTTTTAGTGTTACAACTCTTTCTAGTTCACGCATTGATTCACCGAATTTTTCAGATTTTTGCATTATATATACTATGTGCTTTTTCTGATAATTCTTTTATTACATCTTCTGCTTCAAATTTTTTTCTTGTTTTTAAAAATGTCTAAGCTTTCAATTCCAAATTCTGTGTAGATTTCTTTCTTTAATCCTTCAATGTCTTTTGAATCATTTTGTTATGTATTGTGGGTACAATTGTGTTTACTACAGAATCAATCATATTTCCTATTTCTTCTGTTAAATTATCACCATCTAATACTTCTCTTCTTTGTTTGTGAGATTATTACTCTTTGTTTGTTCATTACATCATCATGTTGTAATACATTCTTTCTGATACTAAAGTTTCTTCCTTCAACTTTCTTTTTGAGAACTTTCTACTGTTCTTGTTAATATTCTTGATTCAATTGGCATGTCATCTGATACACCGATTTTGTTGTATACTTTTGTGATTATGCTTCCACCAAATATTTTCATTAAATCGTCATCTAATGAAAATATAGAATCTTGATTCTCCTGGATCTCCTTGACGTCCTGCACGTCCTCTTAATTAGTTATCAATACGACGTGATTCATGTCTTTCTGTACCAATTATTTTTTTAATCCACCTGCTTCAATTACTTTTTGCTCTTTCGTCTTCGATTCCTTTATCATAATTTCTTACTAAGTTTCTGAATTCTTCACGTCTTGCTAAGATTTTTATCATCTGTTTCATTGAATGCTGTTTGCTTCTTCAATTTCTTCAAATGTGTATTTCTTTCTCATATCTGTTTTTGCAAGATATTCTGAGTTTCCTCCTAGGATAATATCAGTACCACGACCTGCCATGTTTGTTGCGATTGTTACTGCTTTATATTTACCTGCTTGTGCTATAATTTCTGCTTCTTTTTTTCATGGTATTTTGCGTTTTAATACTTGGTGTGGTATTTTTTTGCTTTATCTAATAATTTACTTAATCTTTCTGATTTATCAATTGATACTGTACCTACTAGAACTGGTTGTCCTTTTTCGTAGCTCTTTTTGATATCTTCTATTACAGCATTGAATTTACCTGTTTCGTTTTTTTATAAATTATATCTGGTAAATCTTTTTCTTTGAATTAGTTTTGTTTGTTGGAATTTCGATTACATCTAATTTATAGATTTCCTCAAATTCTTGTTCTTCTGTCATAGCAGTACCTGTCATACCTGACAATTTTTTTCATACATTCTGAAATAGTTTTGGAATGTAATGTTTGCTAATGTCTTTTGATTCATCTGCTACTTTTTACATGTTCTTTTTGCTTCAATTGCTTGGTGTAGACCGTTGTTGTATCTACGTCCATACATGATACGTCCTGTGAACTCGTCTACGATTAGTACTTCACCTGATTTTACGATGTAATCAACATCTTTTTTCATAATTCCATGTGCTCTTAAAGCTTGGTTAATTGCATGTACTAATTCTGAGTTATTTAAATCATTTAAATTTTTCTAATCCAAATTCTTTTTCTGCTTTTTGCAATACCTTTTTGCTGTTAACGATGCTGATTTTTGCTTTTTAAGTCTACAACATAATCATATTTTTCATTTTCTGCTGCTTGCTCTTCATCTTTTACATCTTCTTCAATTATTGTTCTTGCTTCTAGTTTTTGATACAAATCTATCTGCTTTTTTATAAATATCTGATGCTTGGTTTGCTCTACCTGAAATGATAAGAGGTGTTCTTGCTTCATCTATTAAGATTGAGTCAATTTCATCGACAATTGCATAGTTTAATGGTCTTTGTACTAATTGATCTTTATAAATTACCATATTGTCTCTTAAATAATCGAATCCAAACTCATTGTTTGTTCCATAAGTAATATCACAGTTATATGCTTTTTGTTTTTCATTTGGTTTCATGTCTGCAATTACTAAGCCTACTGTTAATCCTAGGAATGTATAGATTTTTCCCATCCATTCACTATCTCTTTTTGCTAAGTAGTCATTAACTGTAATTACATGTACACCTTTTTCCTGTTAATGCATTTAAGTATGCTGGCAATGTTGCAACTAATGTTTTACCTTCACCAGTTCTCATTTCTGCGATTCTTCCTTGGTGTAATATGATACCACCTATTAATTGAACATCAAAATGTCTTAATCCTGTGACTCTTTTTGATGCTTCTCTTACTACTGCAAAATGCTTCTGGTAATATATCATCTAATGTTTGGCCATCTGCTAATAATTCTTTAAAAATATTCTGTTTTTGCCTTTAATTCTTCATCTGTTAATTCTGATATCACATCTTCAAATGAATTAATTTTTGTACAATTGGCATTACTCTTTTTACTTCTTTTTCGCTGTACCCTTAAATAATTTCATTTGCTTTCCTTTCTATTTGTATATATAAATTTTTTTATCCTTTTTGTATAGTTGAATAATATCACAATGATGTTTAAAAAGTCTATATTTTATTGACATTCATTATAATTTGTTTTGCAATTTTTGTTCTATTGTGTCAAATGGATTCATGTTTATATATATATCTTCTGTTTTAAATTTTTTTCTTGTAGTTTTTATAACTTTCTTCATTTTTTTGTCAATATTATTGTTGCTCTGCTTGTATTGTTTTCTATATTTTTTTCTATTAAATTTATCATGCTTTCTTCTAATTCATTTTGCTTTTTTTGATTCTTCTTTTTCTTCAGATGAATTTGATTCAAATAATGTCATTTTTATGTAGTTTTTGTTACAATATTCAATCATTGCATTTTTTTATTGAATTTAATTGATTTGTATCAACATATAGATTTATTGATAAAATTTTGCATATTTTCTACTGATAATCCCATAACTCTAAGTAATTCGCATTTTTCATTATCGTCTATTACTAGTATTTTAGTATTTTTTTCTAGTTTTTTTGCTCGTTCTTCTAAATCATTTATTTCTAGCTTATTTACTAATTCTGGTTCTATCTTTATATCAATTTCACCAGCTATTATATCCAGTATTTTTTTGATTTAATTTATTTAGATTGTTTTGATTATATATTGTAATTTTTGATTCTGATGAGATTGCTTCCATTAGTAAAAATAGCTGTTGTATATGGATTACCATTTGTTATAGCTATTTGATTTTGCTTTGTTACTTGTTTTTCTTATTTTTGTAATCAATTATAATTTCTTTAATCTTTTCCACTGAAAAAGTTTGGTAATTTTTTTCTTTTATGGCTAAATCCATAATATCCACTTTGTATTCTTCAATTTGATCTATGATTTTATCTATAATTGATTTCATAATTTTCTCCTTATCTTTGGTTTATATTAATGTTAATATGTGATTTTGCCGCTTCTGATGCAGTTTTTATAATTTGTTACATCTACAATTATTGTGTTTTTCCTTGTTTGTTGAATCCACTTTGTTCATGTAGTTGATCACGCTCAATAATCGTTTTTCTTATTTCATCTTTTGAGTATTTTTTTGGCCATATTGATTATATCTTCTTGATACTCTTTCTTCTAAGTCGCATTTTATAAATATATGTGTTGTCATTTCTGGATATATGTATTGTAAACCTCTTCCTGAAATTATTATATTATATTCTTTTAAATGATTTGATTATTTCACGTGCAAATTTATATAAATTTTCATTATTTACATTTCGAGCAAATTTACTTACTTTTTCGGCATTTGATGCTGAATGTATTTCTTCATCAGATATTTTGTTTCCTGCAATATATATTGTTGTTGCTCTGTTTTTCTATTTTAAATTCTACTTGTAATTTTTTTCATTAATTCATAGGGATCATTTGGTAAATTTTTATTATTACATTGTTTCAATGCTTGCATGATTCCTCTATATATACTTCCTGCATCTATAAATATGGAATTTGGTATAATGTTTATTAGTTCTTTACAGATTGTCGTTTTTCCTGATGCAACATCGCCTTCAATTCCTATTACAATGTTTTTCCATGTCTGTCCTCTTTATTTTAAATTTCTAAATAGTCTTTTTAGGGAATTGACCTGTGTAACTTAGTGGTTCTTTACAGATCTTTTCTGGTTTTCCTGTTGCTATTATTTGTCCACCTTTTTCGCCACCTTCTGGTCCTAAGTCTACAATATAATCTGCTGTTTTTATTAAATCTAGATTATGTTCTATTGTTAGTACTGTGTTTCCTTTATCAACTAATTTTTGTAGTATGTCCACTAATCTATGAACATCATCTATATGTAATCCTGTTGTTGGTTCATCTAAAATATATAAAGGTTTTTCCTGTTTGTGTTTTTGATAATTCTGTTGCTAGCTTAACTCTTTGTGCTTCTCCACCTGATAGTGTTGTTGAGCTTTGTCCTAGTTTTATATATCCCAATCCAACTTCTTTTTAATGTTTTGAATTTTATTTTTTTATTCTTGGGACATTTTTCAAAAAGGTTACTGCTTCTTCAACTGTCATATCTAAAACGTCTGCAATTGATTTTCCTTTATATTTTACTTCCAATGTTTCGTGATTATAGCGTTTTCCTTTACATACTTCGCATGGTACATATACATCTGATAAAAAGTTCATTTCTATCTTGATTATTCCGTCACCATTACATGCTTCACAGCGTCCACCTGTAACATTAAATGAGAATCTTCCTTTTTGATATCCTCTCATTTTTGCTTCATTTGTTGTTGCAAATATATCTCTTATTGCATCAAATACTCCTGTATATGTTGCTGGATTTGAACGTGGTGTTCTTCCTATTGGTGATTGATCTATATTTATTACTTTATCAATATTATGTAATCCTTTAATAGATTTGCACTTACCGACTTTCATTGTTGAATTATTAAGTTCTTTGTATATATTTTTATATAATACATCATTTATTAATGTTGACTTTCCTGAACCTGATACTCCTGTTACGCAAATAAAAGTTTCCTAATAGAATTTTACTGTTACATTTTTAGATTATGTTCAGTTGCTCCTACTATTTCTAAGTATTTTCCTGTTAAGTTTCTACGTTTTTGGAACTACTATTTGCATTCTTCCACTTAGATATTTTTCCTGTAATTGAGTTATCTGATTTAGCTATTTCTTCTGCTGTTCCTTGTGCTAATACATAGCCTCCATGTACACCTGCTCCTGGTCCTATGTCTATTACTTGGTCTGCTGCATACATTGTATCTGTATCATGTTCTACAACAATTACTGAGTTTCCTAAATCTCTTAATTTCTTCAAAGTTGTTATTAATCTATTATTATCTCTTTGGTGTAATCCTATTGATGGCTCATCTAAAATATACATTACTCCTGTTAGTCCACTACCTATTTGAGTTGCTAGTCTTATTCTTTGTGATTCACCACCTGATAGTGTTCCTGCACTTCTTGATAATGTTAAATAGTCCAATCCTACATCTATTAAAATTGCAATCTTTTTGATAGTTCTTGCATAATTTGTGATGCTATCATTTCTTCTTTTTCTGATAATTCTAGACTTAACAGATATTCTTTAATACTTCTGATTGGCATATCTGTCAATTCTTTTTATATTTAGTGTTCCTACTTTTTACTGCTAAAACTTCTGGTTTTTAATCTTGCTCCATGGCATGCACTACATTCTTGTTCTGTCATGTACATTTCATACCATTGCATCATCCCTGCTGATTTTTGTATCACGATGGCGACGTTCTAATGTTGGAATTACTCCTTCAAATGGTACATTACTTGTGTGTGTTCCTGTTGATGATTTATATCTGAATTTTATTACTTCATCACCTGTTCCATACATAATTTTATCCATGAATGAACGTGGTAAATCTTTGATTTTTACACCTTTTATCATTACTCCATAATGTTTTGCAATTGATTCGAAATACATTTTGAGCTATTGTATCTCCTCTTTTCATAGTACTTGTGCCAAACATTTTTATTCCATCATATAATGTTGCATTTTTATCTGGAATTATTAAATTTTCATCCATTTTTGTACATATCCTATTCCTGTACATTCTGGACATGCTCCCATTGGATTATTGAATGAAAAACATTCTTGGTGTTAATTCTTCAATGCTGAACCCACATTTTGGACATGCATAATTTGCACTATATAATTTTTCTTCACTTCCTACAACATCTACAATTACTAGATTATTAGCTATTCTTAGTGCTGTTTCTACTGATTCGAGTTAGTCTGGCTCTAATATCTTCTTTTATTACCAATCTATCTATTATGATTTCGATTGTATGTTTCTTTTTTTCTATCTAGTTCTATATCATCTGATAATTCTACTGTTTCACCATCTACTCTGGCACGGACATATCCTTCTTTTTGATATTCTTCAAATATTTTCTTATATTCACCTTTTTTTCTCACGAACTACTGGTCCTAATATTTTGAATCTTTGTGCCTTGCTCTAGTTTCATTATGTCGTCTACGATTTGATCTATTGATTGTTTTTCTATCTTAATTCCACAGTTTGGACAATATGGTGTTCCAACTCTTGCATATAATAAACGTAGATAATCATATATTTCGGTTACTGTTCCTACTGTTGAACGTGGATTTTTTTGATGTTGTTTTTGATCTATCGAGATTGCTGGTGATAGCCCTTCTATTGATTCTACTTTTGGTTTATCCATTATTCCTAAGAATTGTCTTGCATATGATGATAAACTTTCTACATATCTTCTTTGACCTTCTGCATATAGTGTATCAAATGCCAAAGAAGACTTACCAGATCCTGATAAGCCTGTTATGACAACTAGTTTGTTTTTTTGGAATTTCTATGTTAATGTTTTTCAAGTTGTGCTCTTTTCGCACCTTTTATTATTATTTTTATCCAATTTTTAACCTCTAATTCTAATCCTCTTTTTCTTCTTTTTTCTGTGTCTGTTATTGTTTCAAATTCTTTCATACTTAAGCTAATTTTTGCCTTGATCATCTATTTCTGTGATTTTTAACTTTTACAGTATCTCCTACTGCTAACACATCTTCTACTTTTTCAATTCTTTTTATTTGAAATTTTTGAAATATGTACTAATCCTTCATTGTTTCCACTAAATCTACGAGATGCTCCAATTTTGCAATTCTTGATACTGTCCCTTCGCATATTTCGCCTACTTCAAATTCTTTTTACTATTGATTCAATAATTTTTTTGGGCTTTTTAGCATTTTTCAATATCGTCACAGTAAATTGCTACTTTTCCATCATCATCAATGTCAATTTTGACTCCTGTTTCTTCAATGATTTTATTAATTACTTTTTCCTCCTGATCCAATTACATCTTTAATTTTTTTCTGGATTTATTGTCATTGCTATGATTTTTTTGGTGCGTATTTTGATACTTCTTTACGTGGCTCTGGAATTGCTTTTAATATAACATCATTAATTATCATATTTCTTGCTATTTGTGTTTTTTCAAATGCTTCTTTAATAATTTCATAAGTTAGACCATCATTTTTTTAATATCTACTTGGATTGCTGTTATTCCTCTTCCAGTTCCTCCTACTTTGAAGTCCATATCTCCGAAGAAATCTTCAATATCTTGAATGTCTGTTATTACAATGTATTTGCTTGAATCTTCTGGATCTGTTATTAATCCTGTTGAGATTCCTGCTACTGGTTCTTTAATAGGTACACCTGCTGCCATTAATGCTAATGTACTTCCACAGATACTTGCTTGTGATGTTGATCCGTTTGATTCCAATACTTCTGATACTAATCTCATTGTGTATGGGAATTCTTCTTCACTTAGCAACATTGGTACTAAGGCTTTTTCTGCTAATGCTCCGTGTCCTGTTCACGACGTCCTGCTCCTCTTGATGGTTTTGCTTCTCCTACTGAATATGATGGGAAATTGTATTGGTGCATATATCTCTTAACTTCTGTGTCAAAATCAATTCCATCCAATGATTGTGCATCTGCTTTTGTTCCAAGTGTTGCTATTGTTAATACTTGTGTTTGTCCTCTTGAGAATAATGCACTTCCATGTACTCTAGGGATCAAATCTACTTCTGCCGTTAATTTACGTACTTCATCGATTGCTCTTCCATCTGGTCTTATATGTTCATTTAAAATGATTGATCTTACGCATTTCTTTTGTAAATCATGAATTGCTGTTGCTATGTCAAATTTATGTTCTTCTTCAGCATTTTCTCCAAACATTTCGATTGCAATATTCTTTATTTTTTCTGATACTTTGTCTACATTTGCATTTCTTGTAACCTTGTCTGTTTCTTTTACTGCGTTTGTCATTTCTTCGGTTAATTCATTACATACTCTTTCAAAGTATTCTGGATTTGCTGAGAATGATTTATATTCAAATTTTAGTTTTCCTATTTCATCCCTCATAGTTTGAATGAATTCACACATTTTTGATTTCTACATGTGCTGCTTTTATTGCTTCTAGCATTATTTCGTTTGAAATATTGTCTGCACCTGCTTCTATCATTGTTATCTTTTTCTTTTTGTTCCTGCTACAGTTGCTTTTCATTCTGCTTTTTTTCTCTTTGCTCGCAGTTTGGATTTATAATTATTTGGTCATCTACATATCCTACTGCTACTGCTGCTGATGGGCCTCCCCATGGAATGTCTGATATTGCTAATGCTGCTGATGTTCCGATTTGTGCACATACTTCTGGGCTGTTTTCTTGATCATCTGATAATACTGTGTTTTACTATTACTACATTATTTCTAAAGTCACTTGGGAACAATGGTCTGATTGGCCTATCAATTGCTCTTGATATTAATACTGCACTGTCTGCTGGTTTTCCTTCTCTTCTATTATAGCTGCCTGGAATTTTTCCTACTGAATATAATTTTTTTCTTCGTAATCAACTGATAGTGGGAAGAAGTCGATATCGTCTTGTGCTTCTTTAGCTGCTGTTACATTTGTCATTACAGTTGTTTCACCATAACGTACTACTACTGAACCATTTGCTTGCATTGCAAATTTTCCTGTTTCGATTGTTAGCTTACGTCCTGCTAACTCTGTTTCATAAATTTTAAACATTTATTTTCCTCCATTTTTCTTGTGACTATTAATATAGTGTAACCTCTATAATATTGATTAATAACATTATACAAGCTACTAACCTATATTTAATAATCCAATATAATGATACACTAAAAGCCTTGATTTTGCAAGAAAATCAAGGCTGATTTTAAAGGTTTTATTTTATAACTCTCTTAACTTATTTATTATTCTTAATCTATTTATTTTAATCAGTATTTTTTTATATTTTCATTATATTGCTGTCAATATCTATATAAGCATATTTACTATCTTCATAATTTTTAATTTCTTGTATTTTTTGTTTGCCATATCAGATACAATACTTATTCTTTTCATTTTTCCATTTTCACATTTCACCAATGGATTTTGTATATCTCTTTTTGCTTTTTATTGATATGCAATATTTATCTTCAATATATTCATTACTTCTACCAATTTTTTTAGTATTTGAAAAATATTGAATGCATCATTTATTTCACTATTTGGGCAGTTCTTTATTTTATCAACTATTTCTTTCTCTGAATATTTATATAGATCGTCTTCTGTTATATATTTTTCTTTTGCCATTTTCCTTAAAATATCTGTCCAAAATTGCATTATCATATTATTTTTCACAATTTCCAGAAAAATAGACGCCACATAATCGAAGCTCTATCAATATATTCTTCTGCTATAGTATTGAATCCTATTTCATCTTCTTTTTCTTCATTTTTTTAATATGCTTATATCATTATAAATTCGTTCTATAGATTCTAAATCAAAAGCATTTTGTGTTACTAGTCCATCACTTAATGTATATTCTAGTCTATCTGCAGATAATTTTTGGACTATCGTTATCTGCTATTGGATATATATGATAATCAGAAATTTCTTCTAACTTTATATTATCTCTGTTTAGCAAATTCATAATTTCCTTTGAATTTTTTTATTACTGTTTGAGTTAACGCTTCTGTTGTTTCTTGTTTTTCATAATCACCATGTAAGTAATCTACAACATGACTAAAAGATGGAGTTGATATATCATGGTATAATCCTGCAATTGTTTGTTTTTTTATTTTTAGTAAAATGCCATACAATTAAAAGCTACTCCTACACTATGTTCATATCTTGTGTGAAAAATTTATGTTTAATTAATTGTGTATGTTCACAAGCTGATACCATACTAATCCCCTTTAATCTTTCCATTTCTGGAACGTCCAAATATTCCTCTAAAAATCAGGACAATCTTTTGATAATATCTTTAAATATCTCTCAATTTCCTCATTTTCAACTCCTAGATACATGAATTTTTCCTCCTTTAATTTTTAAATTATTACATATCTCTTTGGAAACACGTAATTTTTGCAACAATCATTTTTTTCTTTTATTTTTTTGTTGTATTATTTTTCTTTCAAATCTTCTTTAAGATCTATAATATTATTAGTTAATCTAGATAGATGAAATGTTCCGTTATGATTAACATATAAATCATGATTATTTCTATTAAATCATTATACATTTTATTTATTCCTCAAACTTTAAATCTTTATATTCATGTATATCTAATCCATATTTTTTTATAAATCTCGCTTACCTTATCAAGAGATAATTTTTCTTATCTACACCAAGTTTTTCAATTATTTCCTCAACTTGTTCTTTACTTTTCCCTTCTATTTCTAAATATGTTGGAATCATTGGCCATGTATCAATATCAAATTCCACATCTCCTAATCTGTATATTGTTCTTTTTATTTTCTTGGTACATGCTATGTTCATACCCAAGCATATTCATAATTTGATTAGTTTTTCAAAGTCTGAAACCTCTATTTCCAATTCTTTTACACTACCGATTTCCCTTTTTCGCCGATTTATCTTTAATTGTTAATGTTGTTTTTGTTCCATTTGTTCTTAGCCTTATAAATCTTCCTCTATATTCTTCATGAAAAGTTATATAATTTTTCTTTTTGAAAATATTCTCCTTCTTTAACAGCTCCTATCTCTATTAGTTTTTCTCAATTTCTTTTATATCAATATCCAAAACAGTTATTTCATATTCGTTTTCCATCTTAATTATTCTCCTTTATAATAAATAAATTAAACTCTTTTTGTTTAAACAATTTCTTATTTTTTTATTCTCTTCTTCAATAATTGAGAATGAAAAGCATTTTCTTCTATTACCTTTCCTTTTGCTTTTGTTATTAAAGTTCTCCATTCTTCTCTTGTTAAATATCTTTCATCTCCATGCATAAATTCATCATCATTAAAATATTTACTTGGAACTCCAAATATAACTATATCTGCTATTCTCATCTCTTCCATTAAGATTTTTTTATAATTTCATCATCAGTAAAAATGTTCTAATACTCCATTACTAAAAAGCAACATCAAATGATTTATTTTTATATTGCAAATTTAAAATTGACATTATTTCAAATTTAGGGTATTTCACTAAATGATGATTTTTAACAATATTTTTGCTAAATGCAGTATTTCATCATCTATATCAACTGCAGTAACAGAATATCCTTTATTTTGAAAATATGTAGAAATCTTACCTGTACCACATCCACATTCAATATTTTTATTTTTGAATATTTTTAATTCTTCTTCACTATATTTTCTATTTTCAATTACTATTCCAGCATTAGCTACCTTTTTGTAAATTGTATTTATCTAATATATCGTATGGATTCATTATATTACTCCTTTGCGTCTTTTTATTGCAATTAAATATTCATTAGGCTATACTGTTATTTTTGCATCTTTATATACAAATTTTGCTCCAGTAAAAATAAACTTTATAATCATTATTTTCATAATATGTACGAGCTAATTTTAAGAACTCATCAACTTCCTTTTTCAGATAAGTTGTATTTTATTCTCAATTCATAAAATGTATATCTTATATAATTTTTTTGTCTTTACTTTCTTCTATTTTATTTACAACATAATTTTTATAAAGTTTTCTAGTTCTTCACTTGTCATTTTTCATCTCCTAGATATGTCTACTCATTAATCTATTTTATAATCTTTTGTATCTTATGTATTGCTACCTTTCTACAATTTTATCAAATATCAATAGTATATAAAGAGACAAAAGACGATGTATATATTGATTGATAAATATAATGGAACAATAGCATCTTTACTGTAAATACAGAAATCATTCTTTTTTTATATTTTAGTTATTTTATATAACTTTTTATTTAGTACATTTATGAAAAACTACTTTTAGCAGAGTGACATATTTATCAAATCCATCCATTTTATATAATTGTTATTTATTTTTATCTATTCCATATCCTTTTTATAAAATTCTTCAAAGATTTCTTCTTTTTATTAATTTTTAAACTTTTCATCAAGTAATAGATATCTAAATATTTTAGTTGATATTCCTAATTCACCTAAATCTATAAAACTTATTTCTCCATTATTTATTAATATGTTTGGCATACTGTAGTCGCCGTGTGTTAAGACTTTATCTGTTGGAATATTTTTCTTTCATGAATTCTATTACTGTTTCTTTTGTTTCATCTTTATAATTATCTTGAATTTCTGGATATATACTGTCCAATTTATCTAGAAAATTCGATAATAATTGTTCTGGAGAATATTTATTAAATGGACAATTTTTCATATTGACTTGATGTATTTGTTTTAATGCTTTTTCCTAATTGATATCCTATATCATCAAATTTAAATGATGGGGTCCTTTTTATATTCCATTATCAAATATTTTATATTATCTTTTTCATTATAATAGTATGCTTTTGGTGTATTTAGTTTTCCATCAATCCATTTTAATCTTTCATATTCTTCTTTTAAATTATTTTTGTTTTTCTGTGTATTGAATTTTTAATATTACTTCTTGATGATTTGATTTTAATTTTGTTTTAAATACTTTTTGTATCAGATCTTCCTAATTTTAGTTCCTTTAATTCATTTTTATCAATTATATTGTATATTTCGTTATCTTTTTATTAGTTTTTTTGATATCTACTTCTATATCTGTTTTAATTCTATATACCGTTACTTCTCCTATAAAATCTAAATATTCTGATGCATTTTTATTGATGTTATGGCGATATTTTCTATTGCTTCTTTTATGGTTCTAAATTTTTTTGTTTGAATGTTATTTGTGCTTCTATTTCTTCTCCTGTAGTATCATCAACTAATTTAATTGTTGCTTCTTTTCTAATTTGTCTTCTTTTGTAATTATTAGATTTTTCCATTCCATTTTTATATCCTTAAATATCTTGGTTGGTATTTTTAGTTTATTCATGACATTCTCCTATTAATTAGTTTCTAGTTCATAAATTGTTCTTTGTTTTTTTAAATCCTAAATGTTCATATATTTCTTTTTGCTTTTTATATTAAATTCCCAACAACAAAGCTCTATTCTTGAACATTCTCTTTCTTTTTCCTATTTTCTTAATATAATTTATCAATTCTTTTTAAATATCCTTTATTTCTTGATTTTTTTATCTACAATTACTTGTTCTATAAACAAAACTTTTTGTAACATTCTGTCTTTTATAGTATATATTGCAAATGCTTGAATTCTACCTTCCTCTTCAATTACAATAATGTCATTTATTTTATCTACTAATTCTTGCTTTAATTCTTTTATATTTGATTTTTAAAAAGTTTCAGGCCTATTATTATAGTGATATTCAAATAATTCTTGATATAAGTTTAGTAAATTGTTTTCGATATCTTCTAAGCATGCTTTTCTAATTTTCCATTTTATTGCTCCTTTTAATTCTGATCTTAATTTTACCATTCATTTCCTCTGAGTTCATCATTATTCCGTCTCCGGTATAAGCTATGTCTCCATCCATTAAATAATCGTTTACAAATTTATTATTTATAACCGTTAAGAAATCTCCTAAATCTTCTCTTTTTATCCATTTTGGTAATTGCTTTTTCTTTTTCTTCTTCGGACATTTCTTCCTTTGTATCTGAATTTATTTTTTTCCAAATACTATATATAGGTGCGAATATCTATTTACTCCTTTATAATCTGCATAAAAATGATTGTGTAGTATGAAAAATGCTTTTTCTCGTAATGGTTACATCTGTATATCCTGTTTCTTCTCTTATTTCTCGTATTGCTGCTTCTTCAGGGTGTTTCTCCTTCTTCTATTCCTCCTAATACAAAATGACTTACATATTCTGTTTGGTGAATCTACACATAAATATGTATTATCTTTTTCATTTTTTTATTACTGCAATTACACTTCTTCTAAATTTTGTTTCTATATCAGGCCTTAGCGTTTGATTTCCAGTTCCTCTAAAATATGGTGCTACTACTTGCTTATATGGCAAATTATATTTCTTTGCTAATTCAAAATGTACTGGTATATGTGCTGAACTAATAGTGTTGCCGTATTTTGTAAATTATTATCATCTAGTATTATTATTTTAAGATTTTCTCCTGTTATTGGATGTTTAGCTGTAGCGTTGATACATCGTTATTGTTAATATAATTATTATTTTTGCCAATTGCTATCGCTGTTACGCCATATATTAATTCTCCATATTCTAATTTGGCTGGAATTTTTATTCCATTTGATAACTCAATTTTAAATTCTTTCATAACATACTCCTTCATATTTTTACTAGATTTTTCGCTTTATAATACTATTTGTTACTGTCTAATCTTCAATATCTCTATTAAATTCTTTTTGTTATTTCATGTGTACTAGTTAATTCATAATCTTCTTTCTTGTACTTTTCAATTCTTGTCTTATTTTGCCTCATACATTTAATTATATAATTCTGTTATTGTTTTTAATTTTTTTCTTCTTTCATTTTTAATGGAATATTGCCTAATGAGTGTTTTAATTTTTTTGTTCATCAATTGGATTAACTTTTGACATCATATATGAAATCACTTCCAGTGCAGATGAATTTATTGCTCCTGTTTTATTGTTCTTTACTTCTAGCATTCTTAATTTATTTGCTAGGGATGTCATTCGTTGTTGTTCTTCCATCTACATAATTTCTTTTCGTTTTCGATACCTGATTTATCAAATACTAAAATTCTATCATTTTTTTAATGTTTTTAAATATTCTGCAATATTTAATTTTGTTCCATAAGACAATACTGCTGTCATTAAAAGAACTCCATCAATTCCTTCTGAAAAAGCATAATATTGCATTTTTGTTCCCCTGCATATTTGCTATTCTTTCCGATTGTTCTTTTTAATCCGTTTTTCGATATTAGGTAAATTATTTTTATTAGTTTTATGATACAATAATTCTTCCATTATATCCTCCTTTTTGATATATATTACATTAATTTTTATTTAATATACAATTATTTTATGGTATAATTTGTTTGGAGGTGCTTTATGACTCATATATTAAATCTTGAAGAATTTTATACTCCTGAAAAGCAAGAGAAATACGGTGTTTTAGGTATCAAAATAGTAAAAAAATATAAAGTGTACAATTAGTACACTTTTTAGTTTTCATATTTTAAAAATTTCACAATTTTTAATTTATATTTGATGTAATTGCCGTCAGTTGGTTCTCCTTCAAAATAGCATTTTTGCATATATGCTTACACCTCCATGTGTAACAACTAAGATATCTTTTTAGGATATTTGTTTTACTATTTCTTTTAAAAAATTTTTCTATTCTTTTTCTAAAAATCATTCAATGGTTCAATATTATATCTTGTTTCATTTGGATCTGTAAAAATCAACTAAATTTTTGATATTCTGATTTTAATTTTCCTCAATCTCTCCATTGCTTCTTTTCAATTATTCTGCTATCTTCAATAATTTCTTGATTTGTTATGATTTTTTTGCTGTTTGCATTGCTCTTTTTAATGGGCTTGAGTATACAATATCAAACTTTTTATCTTTTTAATTTTTTTCTGCTGTTTCTTTTGCTTGCTGTATTCCTTTTTCATTTAATTCAATATCTTTTCTTCCTTGATTTCGTTTTTCTAAATTCCAATTTGTTTGACCATGTCTAACTATGTATATCATTTTATATAATTTCTCCTAAAAATTATTTCTTTATTTTAATCTCATAAATATTTCTGATATTTTTCTAATGGTGCGACACCATAAATATATCCTGATTTTCTGTGCCATTTTACTGTATTATTTTTCATAATATGTAAATTCCCATGCACTACCGTCAAAAAGCTCTCGACTTATCATTCTCTTTATTATATTTGTTCATCATTTTTCAATTTTAATAACTTTAATATTGATATTTTATATTCAAACTTTTTCTTCTTTTTGAGAATTATCTCCACTTTCTTTATAATTCACTGTGTTTTCAACACTTCTATCATCATACAAAAATCCATGTTCTGTTTGTCCATGTTCCTGGTTTTTATTACTCCAAAATTTTTTTCTGCATTACTTCAAAAAAACTTTATTTTTCATATTTTCTATTCTTTCCTATATAATTTTCTCTATTATATATCATAATTATTGAACTATCAATTTATCTTTGATATTATTGCTTTAGGAGGCTATTATGAATCTACTTTTTAAGATTACTGATGAAGATGTTGGTGAAAAAAATATCCTATGAATAATCCTGATACAAGAAATGCAGTTCGTGTAATTTTAACGAATGACTCTGGACAGATTGCTTTTGCTTAATAAACAGAAAATGAATTCAAGCTTATTGGTGGTGGTGTTGATGATGGTGAAAATTTAATTGACGCTTTGAAAAGAGAGGTCCTTGAAGAAACTGGATGCAAAATAATTGATATATCTGAAATTGGTTTTTGTTGAAGAGTATCATACTAAAAACAACTTTTTCAAACTTCTTTTATTTTTTTACAGCTAAAGTTTTTTTAATGATACAGGGTGTACTTAATTTAACCGAGAAGAAATTAACGAAGGTTCAACTTTATGTTGGTTTTGAACCACACGATGCTTTAAATAAAAATCAATAATTGTTATAAAAACTTGAAACCTTCTGAATATAGTAATATATTTTGCTACAAAAATGATTAATAGAAGAGATTATGCTATTTTTAAAATATTATTTAGATAATGTTAAATAAAGCTAACCTTGTGAGTTAGCTTTATTTATTTTCTCTATCATTTTAGTCACGTATTCGCTTTTTAATCTTTTTGTATTCTTTTCTATCATTGATCTTTTTCTTCTATTAATTTTTGTTTTAAAAATTTGAATATGCTATTGCTTCTTTTTCATTTTCTAGAAGATATTCTTTTAATAGTATAAATTCTTTATATCTATTTGTATCTTTTTAGTGCTAGATGAATGTGTATGTCGCCGCTTTTTAGTTTCCTCGTTTGTTGATGCAAAAAAATTGATATTCTTCTGTCTTTACTTTTGTCACTTGGAATATAATTTATGCTTTTCTAAGATTTTTGCTATTTCTGCGAATTCTTTTTTTATCTTTGACTCCTATTAAAAATATCTATGATGTTTTTGCCATATTTTTATTGTTGGTATTGATGTTGAACCGACATGGGTTATTTCTATTACTTTATTGATTTGCTTTTTAATTGATTCTTTATTTCATTGTATGCTCTTAGATTTTTGATTATAGTTTTGTTTTTCTAGTATTACCATTTTTTTATTCCTTAAATATTAATATAACATTCATTTTTCAAGAATTCTTTTTATTTTTCAATTCATCTTTTTCCTTCATAATATGGAATAAGTAATTCTTTAAATTTGTCAGTTAATTCTACTGGTATGCTTATTATTCCTTTTCCTTTTTGAAATTAAATAGTGATTACTGAATATAACAGCTGTTCTTTTGTTTCCATCTAGATATATTTGTTTTTTTCATTGTATATAATAATAATTCTATTGCTTTTATCAATATCTTCTTTTTCACTATTTAATATCATATTTAATTCTTCTTTAATAGTGGCTTCAATTGGGAAATCTGGCTTCCAACTTGTTCCTCCCTATTGATACCGGAACATTTCTTATTTTTCCAGCAGATATATAGAATCCTTCTTGAACTAATTTATTTATTTCGCATAATAATGCAAAGTTTGTTTTCGCTCATTATTACATTTTTGTTTAATATAAATTCCCAAGCATGTTTTAGATTTATAATTTTCATAACATCTTCAGATGTCATGTTATTTACTTTTCCACCTTCAATTATGTTTTCGGTGTCTGCATAAGTTGTTGCGACTCCTTCTAATATTGCTTGTTTATATATTGTATCTACTAATTGTCTTTTTGCAAAATCAATGTTTCTTTCTACTATTTCAGAAATCTCATTTTTCGATATAATTTAATTCCTTTAATTTCTTATTTATTTCACGAATTTGCTTTTTTTAATTCTCTTGCTTTAACGCTATTAGAAAAATTAAATTGTATAGTTCTTCACTATATTCACCAACATATTTAGTTAATGATACTCCATCTTCTCTGTAATGAACATATATATATTTATTATCGCCTTTTTCTCTTATTTCTACTGAACCATATATTAGAGAACTTAGCTTATGTTCTAATACTTGTTTACTTTGAAGTAGATTCATTATTTCTATAGTCTCGCTCATTTTTTTACTCCTTATGTGAAACATTTTTATTAATTTTTAGTGATTTTTGTTTCACATATTTATTATAACACTTATTTTTTTAAAATGTGAAACATTTTTAATCATTTTTATTAATTTTGTTTCACACTTTTTGATATTTAAAAACAAGCAAATGTCGAATAGTGTCGATTTTGCTTGTTTTTATGTATTATTTGCTTATTAGTTTGCAGAATCCTTTTTGCCTTTTTAAGAATTAATTCCTCTGATAGCATGTTTGATGTTATTTTTAATTGTAAGTCTTCTACTTTATTGTCATTTAATGTTATTCCACCTTGAGCTATTAATGTTTTAGCTTGGCCTTTTTGATTGAGCAAATCCTGCTAGAATTATAGCGTCTAATATGCTTGTTTCTGCTTCGATTTCTATAGTTGGCATGTTTGCATTGTTTGCGCCATTTCCAAATAGAGCTTCTGATGCTTCTTCTGCTTTTTAGCTTCTTCTTCGCCATGAATTAATTTTGTTATTTCATATGCGGCAATTTTCTTAGCTTTGTTTAATTCTTGTCCTTCTACTGCAGTCAATTCCTTAATTTCGTCAAGTGGTAGATATGTTAACATTTTTAAAAACATTTTCAATGTCTGAATCAGCTACATTTCTCCAATATTGGTAGAATTCGTATGGTGAAGTTTTTATCTTTGTCTAGCCATAATGCACCTTTTTCTGTTTTTCCCATTTTTGCCTTCTTTTGTTGTTAGAAGTTTTAAATGTGAATGCAAATGCATCATCATGTCCTAATTTTCTGATTAGTTCGGCTCACTCCAATTATGTTTGACCATTGGTCATTTCCACCTATTTCTAGTTTACATCCATATTGATTGTATAAGTGTAAGAAGTCATAAGATTGTAATAGCATGTATCCCATTTCAAAAGAATGTTAAACCTGTTTCCAATCTTGTTTTTGTAACATTCTGCTGCTAACATTCTATTTACTGAAAAATTTTTGAGCCTATTTCTCTCATGAAATCAATGTAATTTAGATTTAATAACCAGTCTGCATTGTTTACGATTCTGGCTGCATTTTTCACCTTCAAAAATTAACGAATCTTGATACTTGTTTCTTTATTTTCTCAACATTTTCGTTCATTTCTTCACGTGACATCATTCTTCTTAAATCAGTTTTTTTCCTGATGGATCTCCGATTGCTGCTGTTCCTCCACCAATTAAGATTAATGGAGAGTGTCCAGCTTTTTGCAAGTATGAAGCTACCATTAATCCTACATAATGCCCAATGTGTAAGCTATCTGCTGTTGGGTCTATTCAATGTAGAATGGTACATTTCCTTCATCTAAGTGTTTTATTAAATTTTCTCTGTCGATGAATTGTTCAATAATTCCTCTTTCTTCTAATTCTAAAAATATATTTTTCCACTTGCAATCTCCTTTATTCATATTTTGTTGCTGGATTTTTCAAATTCCTCTAATCTTCTTTGGTAATTTTCTATTGCAATATCTTCAAATGCTATTGTGTCTTTGACATTTAATAATCTTAATATGTATTTTGCAAAAAAATGGGTTATTTACTAGATTGGGCCTAAAATATATGTTCCAAAGCAATTATTTAATCTGATTCCTTCGAACTTATTTTCTTTATTTATTCCGTCTCCTCTAATTGTTTCAAATGCATAATATTCTTGATTATCTCCATAAGTCATACTAAATTGTGCTTTAAATCCTAAAATTTTGGTTTTTGCCTTTTTCAATTTCCATTTCCCCTAAATACATTTTTGCTATATCTATGCATCATGTCTCTTTTTTTGAATATAGGTCCATTATGCCTAATCCTTGAACTTTAGTTCCATCTTCATTTTCAATGTATTTCCCTAGTATTTCAAATGCATTTCCTGTGAATAACATTACTGTATTTTTATTTATTAATTCTTCTAATCTTGCTTTATATGGTTCTAGCTTTTTATGACTTCTTCTTGTGTGCGTTCAGTCATTGGTGCTAAATACAGCATATCTATATTTTTGTGTTACAAATGCTGGTTCATCTGTAAAGTTTGTATTAATTATTTCTACATCATTTATTGATTGTTCTAACAATTTTATATTGAACATATCTCCAAATAGATTACATGTTTCTGGGTATAATACTTCGATTTTTAGTCATTTGCATTACCTCCCTCTATTCTTTGCAAAATTCTATCTCTTGCATTTCTTTGTAAATCTCCATTATAAATATCATATAAAATATATATTTCCTTATCTTTTTCGATATCTACATAATCTCCAACTTTATTTACATCAAAAAGCATATACTAATCTTTCTTTTGGTACACCTGCTAATAATAATCTTAAATAAAAATCTTCTGATCTTTTTCCTCCTATTATTATTTTTAGTTATGTGTTTTGCATTTAAAAAAATTCAAAATCTGCATCATACATCCATGTTGAATTTTCTGAAGAATCTTTTTGCATCATGTTTATCATCTAATAATAAAATGATTTGCTTTTTCTGCTTTATCTCTATTTAAGAAATCAAATATACATGATAATGCTACTGGATTTTGGCCTTTACATAGATTTCCTATTATTTTAATGCCGTTTTTCTCTACTTCATTATACCTTGATTCTACTATATGTAACTTGTTTATTTGTGATTGAATGTCTTTTGTTGATATTCTAATGTATATAATGCTGTAATTACAGCTATTTCATTATATATATTAAATATTTGATTTGAAAATAGCTTAAACTCTTCTTCTTTATTGTCTACTGTTACTATTATTTTTTTGATTTTTTTGAAATCTATTGTTTTTGATTGCTATATCTGCTGTTGGTGATTTAAAATCACAGTTTGAGCAATAGCAATTACCTATGTGATGATATCTTACATAATTATATTCTAGTTTTGTTCCACACTTTGGACATATTCTTTGATCATTTATTAAATTTACTGATTTGTTTAAGTCAAATGGTTGCTTATCAATTGCAAAAGAACACTCTTGAATTAGATTTACTTCCAAGTCTTGAGCTTATTGGATCATCTGCATTTAATATTAATATTGTATCTTCTGGCAATCCTTTTGTTTATTATGCTTGATATGAATTCTGGATGTGCATTTCTCTTTATTGAGTCTCTAAATAAATTTGTACATAAAACATATGTTGGTTTTTATGTATGGATATATTTTATTGATGATCTTTCATCTACTTCAAATACTGCGATATCAAATTTTTGCTTTTATTTGATATTGTTGTTCCTTTACTAAACTACTTGCTATTCCTGCATCTATATTTGATCCAAAAATTATTGTCTAGTACTTTATATCCCAAGCCTGTTAATGAATCTATTATTAAATTGTTTGTTGTTGTTTTTCCATTTGTTCCTGTTACACAGATTATTTTTAGGTTTTGCTATTCTTCCCTAAAAAGTCTGGGCATATATTTATTGCTAATCTTCCTGGGGAATTGTGATGCATTTCTTCCTAATAATCTAATTACTGTGTAGGATATTTTTGATAATATTAATGCTATATAAAAACGAAACATGTTTTCTCCTTCTTATGTATGTAAAAAACGCTTCGAGCAGGAATTTACTCGAAGCGATTTCTACTATTTATTATTAATAGTTTTCTGCTTTAATTTCAAAGAATGATTTTGGATGTGCACATACTGGGCATACTTCTGGAGCATATTTTCCAATTACAATATGTCCACAATTTCTACATTTCCAGATTCTTTTCGTCATCTCTTGAGAATACAATTCCTTCTTCGATATTTTCTAATAATTTTTATATCTTGCTTCATGTTCTTTCTCAATTTTTCCAACTTCTCTGAATAAGAATGCGATTTTTGTAAATCCTTCTTCTTCTGCTGTTTTTTTGCAAAACTTTCATACATGTCTGTCCATTCATAGTTTTCTCCTGCTGCAGCATCTTTTAAGTTTTCTGTTGTTTCTGGCATTTCATTATTATGTAATAATTTGAACCAAATTTTTGCGTGTTCTTTTTCATTTAATGATGTTTCTTCAAATATACTTCCAATTTGTTCATATCCATCTTTTTAGCTTTACTTGCATAATATTGATATTTTGTTGCAGCTTGTGATTCTCCTGCAAATGCTTTCTTTAAACATTCTTCTGTTTTTGTTCCTTTTAATTCCATTATATAATTCCTCCCTTATGTTTTTAATTTAATTTATTTCCACAGAATGGGCAGAATTTTTGCTTCTACTGGTACTTCTTTACCACATTCTGTACAGAATTTTTTTGCACTTACTTGTGCGTTTACACTTCTGGAACTGGTGTTGATACAACTGTATCAACTACTGGTTGTTCTGCAACTGGTGCTACTGTGCTTTCTGCATTTGCTACTGTATTTTTCTGTATTTGCTACTGGAGCTTCTGCAGTTTGTACTGGTGCAGTAGTTGCTTGTGGTTTCTCTTGAACTGGTGCTTGTTGTTGTGCTTGAGGTTGTGTTTGATATGGATCATATTGAACAGCTTGTGTTGGTTGTGTTGGTTGTACTGGCATTCCTCCTGTGAAGTTATTCATCATTCCTAATCCCATAAATCCTGCTGTTGCACCATTTGCATTTTCTGCTGCTTTTTCCAAAGCATTTGCATAAGATGATGCAATTTTGCCTTGTTGTAATTGTGAGTTTGATGCCATTTCATAATTATCAATTTTTCTTTTTGAGAATCTTCGTCCAATGATACTGATTCAATTGCGAAACTTAATAATTGTAATCCTCTATCTCTTATTGGTTGGTCAAATACTCTTTCTGATAAAACATGCATAATTTCATCTGTTTGACTTGGCAATTCTAATACTGGTACTTTATATTTTTGATGTACCTAATTCATTTAAGACATTTTGAAGTGCTGCCATAACTTCTGATTGCATTTGTCTAATTATATCATCACGTCTATATTCATCACGTGTTCCTGCTAATCTGTTCATAAATAATCCAAAGTCTGATACTTTGAATGTGTATGTTCCATAGCAACGAATTCTAACACTATAAGGTGCTACTGTACCTGTTAATAGCATTACTGGATGTGACCAATCTTGAAATGGAACTGGTGTTGCTGTTCCAAATTTATTATTAATTATTTCTTTAATATTAAAGAATAATACATATTGTTCTTTTGCTGATTGTCCATTATAGGTGAATCTTGCAAACATTTCTTTAAATGTATTTTTAAATTGACCTGCAAAAAAATGATGGTGTTGATGATTCATCAAATTTATAAACACCTTCTTCTGCTGTTGCGTCAATTACTTTACCATTATCTACAATGATTGCACATTGTCCTGGTTGTACTATAATAGTTGATCCTGCTGAAATTACATTTTGTTGGTGTTGAAACTTTTTCATTAAAATTTCATTACCTAAATCCTCACAACGAATGGCTTCTTTCCATTGGTCATGTAATGTGCTTCCTATTGCACCAACTGCTGCTCTAATTAATCCCATAATTTCCTCCTTAATTTTCAATATTATCTATTGAATTTATAATCTTTTGCACACAATTAGTTTATTCTAAATTAGTAAATAAGTCAAGATTTATGAGCCTTTTTTTATTTATTTTTTTAATATAACAAAACCAGCATTTTTCATGCTGGTTTCTTATTATTATGATATTTTTACTTAAGTTTGATAATACCCAACCATAGTCTGTTGTTGTTATTACACTTCCGCAATATGGGCATTTTCCTGATGATGTTATTGTTGGTGCTCCACAGTTTTGGACAGTTTGTTATCTTTGTTTCTCCTGTCGCTACATTTGTTTTATTTCCTGTTGTTCTTGAGAATATTAATCTGTATGTTCCGTAATCTTCTTCATTTTGGATCACCTATTACAACTTGTTTTTGTCTTAGAGTCTATAATGTAATCTATTTGTTTAACGTCTAAGTCTATTTCTAAAATGTCTTTTCCTGCTTGTTGTCTAAATCCTGAATATCTTTTCATTTAATACTCCAACTCTATCCATTTTATTTAATTGGCCTTTATCTAGATATTCTTGTAATTGATTTCTATGTTGTTCAAATAATTCATTACTTTCAAATGTTCTGATATCTTCCCAGTCACCTTTTGACCATGCTGATTGTAATCTAATATATACATCTCTTGCAAATGCTTTAAATTCTTCTGAATTAAAGTTTGGATCAATTGCTTTTACTGAGCTTAATACTGATTCTTCGCTTTGTGCTGTTCTAACATTATTTATATTATTTCCGAAATCAAAATTGAAGTTTGGATTTAATATTTTTGTCCATTGCTTCATTATACTTGCTTACAGTTGGATTATTTTTGAATTTATTTCTTAACATTCTCCAAATTGCTATTGATCCAACTATTAATAAAAAAATATCCATGGATGTCTAATTGCAAACATAATTATTCCTATATTTCCAAGTGTTGAGCTTCCTGATGAATAGCTACTTCCCACTTGAATATCCACTGAGCTTCTACTTGATGATCTGCTTCCACTTGATGAATAGCTTTTAAAAATTTCCAACATCGGCATAAACTTTATCGTTTGCTATTAAAAGTTTATTCCTACTATTATTACTATTGATATTATTGTTATTAGTGCTTTGAAAAACTTTTCATAATATCTCCTTTCTTTTGTTATAGAGATAAATTTATATCCCTTTTTATATATACATTTTATTATGTATCATAAGTTGCTTCTAAGTCTGCTTCATTTGTTAATAGTGCAATTGGATATTTTTCATATGCTGCGCCTATTGTGTTATATATTTCTTTTGGCTCTGTAAAACCCATGTGCCATCTTATTGCGTATTTTTCTTCGTTTGTTAATTTCATAAATTCTGTGATCATCATTACTGATTTCTCACCATGTCCATAAGGTATTGATGTCTTCAATTGTGTAGTATGGGACTTTTTCCCATACTCTAATAATTTTTAACATTTCTATAATCTATTTTATAAAAAGTTTGTTTTTACATATATCATGTAATAAAGCTATTATTCTTACTGATTCATCAGGTATATCTATGGAGATTGGTGAATGCTTTATTTTTCTTTTAATATTTCATATACTTTTTAAGCTATGTTCTACTAGTCCATTTTCTCTCGATCCATGAAACCTTGTGCTGGCTGGTGCTGTAAAGAAATCTGATTTTTCCAAAAATTCTAACAATTTATCCATTCCTGGTCTGTCTATATCTTTTAGTAATTTTATAAATTCTTCTTTTCATCTTGTCTCCTTAGTTATGGCAAATCTTTTTTTGTAGTTTTTGGCTGTTGCTCTCATCTTTTTCATATAATTGATTTTCTTGTTCTGTTAATTGAACGTTTTTCGGCATAAGTGTTAAATGCATAAGCATAATATTCTTTGTCTTTTTGTTTTTGTTGCTTCATATTCTGATTTTGCCTTTTTGGTCTGTTGGATTTGCTTTATATGTTATTCCTTTAACCCAATAATCTGTTAATAAAAAAATTCTAAATACTCATCTACTAATTTTTGAAATTTTGGATTAATTCCTGTTTCTTTTTGTTGTTTTTAGACGTTGTTCAACTTCTTTCATTGTTTTTTTGAAAATCTTGTTTTACTTTTTCATCTTCGGCATTTGATTTTAAATTATTATTTGCTTGGTTATTACTTAGTTCTGGGAATTTCAATTTTTAACGCTTTGTTCTACAGTTATACTTACAACATTTCCTCCATCATATCTTAATGAAAGTCTATCTCCATTTTGATTTTTTTGATTCGTAAATTGTTTTGATTTAAAGTTCTTATGTTTTGAATTATATCCATATTGTTTACATTGTTCAAAATAGTTTTTAAATCTTCTTTTGTCATGTATTGTATTTCTGCTGAAAAAAATATTCATCTCTATTTATACTTATTATTCCTCTTGTTGACGCAACTTTTTGGTATTGTTAATGCAATACCACTTGTTGTCATTTTTATTGCACCATAATATGATAATTTACGAATTTTTATTTCAACTTTATCAAATATTGGCTTTAATGTTATTCTTGTTCCATTTGAATCATAAGCCTCGTAACTTGTACCAATATCTTTTGTTATCTAATGGATATTTTTGTTTTTACTTTTTGCTAATATTTTATCATAAGTTTGTTTTGTCGATATTTTTAGATTTATTTTTAAACTGCTATCACTATTTTCCTGTATTTCAATTGGTCTAACTGGTAATTCTGGCAAACAGTTAGCTAATACGAATGTTTTTATTAATCTATTTTGTTCTGTTTGTCTTATTATCATTGGTACAAGATTGCTGTTAGTACACATATTATTATTGTTGGCAATAGTATTGCTAAGATTATTTTAAAAACTTTTTCTTTTTGGTTTTTCTTGATTTTTTTGTTTGTATCTTCTTTTTCTAATTTCTTCATTTTGATTGTTTTTGATTACTATTATTTAATTGCTCATTATTATTTTTGTTCATTTACTTTTTCAATTTCTGACTTTTTTCTTCCATGTTTATGCCCTTTCATTTTTCATTATTTTACTATAACGTTTTATAAAATTCAATTTTATTTTTCTATTCTTACTAAATTTAATAATAGCCATTTTGAGGTTTCAGTTTTTCTTATAAAATGTTAATTCATATAGCCTTTCTTTAATTAATTTTTGAACTTCCCAATATAACTCTATCTGTTTTAGCATCTGCTATATAATCAACTTGTTCTGCAAGTAGTTCTATTTTTATAATGTCATTTCCTGTTTCTTGTTTAAAAGTCTGTTAAGAGCATATCTTGTACAGAAACATCTGACATTACATTTCTTTGTCCTTTATCAATATATTCTTGTAATTGTGTTTTATGTTGTTCAAATAATAAATTTGTTTCATATTTTTAATTCATCTATATTACGTTCTGACCATATTTCTTGCAATTTAACATATACATTTGAGCAAAATTCTTTAAATTTTTTTCATAATCAAATTTTTGAATCTACCTTTTTTTATTGATTTTAATATTTCCTCTTCTTCTTTTTGCTCAATTTCTCTTTCTTCCTCTTGTTCCATTTCTAGTTTTTGATTTTTCTTTTTCTTATTTTTCAAGAATCATACTAATTAATATAATACCGATAATGAATAAAACTAAAGCGAGCAGTACAAAAACCATTTCTTTTAAACTAAGCCCTCTAGAATAATCTATATGATCATCATTATCAAATATATCCAATATAGTCCTCTATTGTTATCTTTTTCGTGATATTGTTCAAAATTACCTACATCTGCATTAATTACAGTTTGTGGTATTATGAGCATGATTAATAATATTATAGCTAATATTATTTTTGTAATTTTCATAATATTTTTCATATTTCTTCCTCGATTATTTATTTTTCCCTTAAAATAGTAAATAATCGCAAATATTAATAATTAACAATATTCCTTTAGATAGGCCATTTCCATTCCATCTGCCAGTTATAAGTGGTGATATTAACATTGCAAGTGGATATAAATAATCAATGTTTTCTGTATTTTTCTGATTTACTTATATTTTCATTATTTTCTGGATATTTTTGTACATTATTTTTCAGTTACATCATTTGTTTTGTTATAATAATTATTATAACTTGGAGTTGAATAATATTTTTTTGGTGATGAGTTATTTTTATACTTTTTGAAGAACTTTTTGAACTTGAATTTGATTTGAAGTGCGATTTTTGAACTTGATTTTGAACTCGAACTATTACTTCCTTTTTGATTTATAACTCTTAAAATTGCCTACGTCTGCTTGTACTTGATTTACATTTAGACTTATTGTTCCTAATTGAATTATCAATGTGATTGAAATAATTATTGTTAATATTTTAATAATTTTCTTCATATTTTTCTCCTTATTATTCATGAGTAAATTATATAATATTAAATTAGTTGTTTCAATCAAAGTTTTAAACTTTACAAAATTTTTGGTTTATCGTTTAAAATGACCCTAGACTTTTTATGAATGGAGATTTTTTTATGTTAAAAAGAGTATAGTTATATTTTTAGTTTCAATGGTTGAATTAATAGAACTTAGAGGTGCTGTGCCAATTGCATTCAGCCCATTATTCAATGTAACATTACCTATACCATTAATTTATGCACTTGTTATTTTTAGGAAATATTTTACCAATGCCTTTCATTTATCTTTTTGCTAGAAAAGTTTTGATTTGGGGTAAAGATAAAAATTTATTGGAAAATTCTTTACATTTTGTTTAAATAAAGGTGAAAAAGGTGGGCAAAAACTTCAAGAGAAAGCTGGAAAAGGTATTTATTTTGCATTATTTTTGTTGTAGCAATTCCTGTTCCTGGAACTGGTGCTTGGACTGGTACTTTAGCTGCTAGTATGCTTGATCTTGATTTTTAAGAAAAAGTATGATTGCAATTTCACTTGGTGTTATTGCTGCTGGTATTATTATGGGACTGGGTTCTGCTGGTTTAGTTTACTGCAATCAAACATGTATAAAAATAAAAAGATGTCTTGGGATTTTATATTCCTTGACATCTTTTTTTATTTTTTTAATGAATATAATTATCGAATAAAACAACTTTACCTTGTTCTTGAGTCTTCTTAACATCTATGACTCTTTGGTTTGATGAGCCTTTCCATTCTAACTTTTGGATTATGTGGTGCTTGTACAAATTGTCCATCTACTACTACATCTAAATATTTCATAATTTCTTTATCTTTTAAATATTCTTCATAAGTGTAGCCTGTCCATGCCCATATTGTTTTTCTGGATACATTTTTTTGAATTCTTTTGCTAATTTTGTTGCACCTGGTAAATTTATTGGATGCATTGGTTTGCCACCTAATATTGATAGTCCTCTAATATTATCATTATGTACTAATTTTAATATTTCAAATATTGTATCATCTGTAAAATCTTTTCCTATTGAGAAATCATGTGTTTCTGGATTGAAACAATTAAACCATCCTTATATGGAATTATTGATAAAGCCCTATTTTTCATTTATCTTCCATCCGGCATTTTCTCTTTTCTATTTTTACTTTAGTAATTTCACTCTCTATGTATAAATCTAATTTTGCATATAATTCTTCTACTGTTCCATTATTATTTATTACTTTAGAAAACTTTATCCCATTTGGTCTTACTACAATAGTTCCACCTTGTTCATATGCTAAGTCTTTATATTCAAATGTTTCCAATCTTTTTCTTTTTTTGCATCCTTCTTTCTTGTTTTTTTCAGCCACCTGTTCCATCGTTATTGAATAGTCTGCTTTTCTATCGGTATATGGTGAATCTGTTCTTAATCTCTTATATTCTCTCCTTATTCTTTCTTCTTCTGGAGCATCAATATATAATACACTCACATTTTGTCGTAATTTCTTATACAAATATTGAATTTCTTTTTACTCCATACATTGTATCCATTATTACTACATCTGCACCTTCACTCATTTCTCTCCTTTTTGAATATATCTATCCCAAAAACTTTCAAAGTTATTTTTGATTCATTATCATACCATTCATCGTATGTTAAATTGCTTTTTGAATCTTTATATACTGCTGGAAATATATCTCTTATTTTTAAATGTTTTACTTGTTGATATTTTGCCTTAATATGATTAATTCCTCCACTTTTTCCTGACTCCGATGGACCAGTTACAAATATAAATTGTTGTTCTTTATTATATCTTTCCATATTAATTCCTCCTAATATTTTTCTATTTTTCCTCTAAAATTATATTTATTGGATGTTTTGTAAATTTAGATTTAAAATTAGCTTTTTCCAATCAATATTTCTTCTATTATTTGTTGTTTCGCCATCTGTTGTCTGTATTTTTTTACATACAACCAAACCCATTTATATAATGTTGCACTTCCTATGCCATATTCACATACAATGTTTTTCCGCTGTTGTTTTGCTTTTCATAAAGCTCTACTATTATCTTCTTAAAATCTTCATCATATACCTTATTTTTTTGCCATCTTGAACACTCCTTTTCCCAACATATAAGACTATTCTAACATCTCTACGCTTTTGTGTCCAAAATCTATCTTAATACCATTAACTCATTTACTACTACATCTAATTCTCTTTTTCTATTAATTTTTCTGTTTAATATATTTTCTACTTTTTCATTATTTACCGAATTTCTATGTATTTTGTATTGCTTTATTGTATAATTTGAAATCAAGTTATTTGCTTTCATAATTCTTTTCTTTTTCTAATGCTTATATTATATCCATTCTTCTTTGATTCTAGTTTTATTTTTCTTGATCCATAATTGTTTCGGCTTTTCCTTAAATATTTGTTTTATTGTGTTTTCTAATTCTATATTATTACTTTTATTCTTTCTTTTTATAATAAATTAACGAACGTGATATTTTTCAATATTTTACATAGCGTTGATATGGTACTTTTTTTCTGTTTTTAATATTACTTCTATTTTCGTCCCATTATCAACGCTGCTTGCTTTAAAATATCATTTTTCCATTCTTAATTGCTGAACTTCTTTTTATTTTTTAATTCTTTTTCTTCTTCACTTATATTATCGCTTTCTTTAAATGAACCGGTTTTTATTATATTTTTGTATCCAATTCATTAAAAGCTAATCTGGTCAAATCATATTCTTTTACTATTTCTGATGGTTCTTTACCATTGTTGTATACGATCCAATCATGGTACTCACCAGCTATGCTGGTGGTTTAATCTTAAGTTAATTAAAGAGCTTAAATACATTTTGTATCTAAGCTCTTTTTTTATATTTATTTTTAATGAATATAATTATCGAATAAAACAATTTTACCTTGTTCTTGAGTCTTCTTAACATCTATAACTCTTTGGTTTGATGAGCCTTTCCATTCTAACTTTTGGATTATGTAGTGCTTGTACAAATTGTCCATCTACTACTACATCTAAATATTTCATAATTTCTTTGTCTTTTTAAATATTCTTCATAAGTGTAGCCTGTCCATGCCCATATTGTTTTTCTGGATACATTTTTGAATTCTTTTGCTAATTTTGTTGCACCTGGTAAATTTATTGGATGCATTGGTTCGCCGCCTAATATTGATAGTCCTCTAATATTATCATTATGTGCTAATTTTAATATTTCAAATATTGTATCATCTGTAAAAATCTTTTCCTATTGAAAAAAATCATGTGTTTCAGGATTGAAACAATTTTTACAATTAAATACACATCCTTGGAAAAAAATATTGATACTCTTACTCCTGGACCATCTGATATATCCATGCTTCTTATTTTATTATATTTCATTATTTTATTACTCCCTGTACTCTACTATTGTTGTTGATTTGCTATTCTTACCTTTTTCTTCTTTTGTTATTTTAGTTTTATCATTTTCATCATCTGTATTTTCTAAGTGTAGTACTCTTTCTTTTTATTTCTTGTGTTCTACCTTTTATTCCGAAGTTTGTTCCAATATATCCACATGTTCTTCTTGCTACATTTAATGTGTTATGGTCCTTATTTCCACAGTTTGGGCAGTACCATTCTAAATTTTTCATCTAATAGGATTTCTCCGTCAAATCCACATTTTTGGCAGTAATCTGATTTTTGTGTTCAATTCTGCATATACTATATTATCATAAATATATTGAATTACTTGCATTACAGCATCTAAGTTGTTTTGTAAGTTTGGTGTTTCAATATATGAAATTGCTCCACCTGGGCTTAATCTTTGGAATTTTGATTCTATTGATAATTTTTGAATGCATCAATTTTTCAAATACTGAGTACATGATATGAGTTTGTTATATATCCTCTATCTGTTATTCCTTCAATTTTTCCAAATCTCTTTTGTAGGCATTTTGAGAATTTATATGTTGTTGATTCTAATGGTGTTCCATATACTGAATAATCAATATCTTCGGCTTCTTTCCATTGATTACATTTATCATTTAGATATTTCATTACTTTTAATCCAAATTCTTCGCCTTTTCCTTCATCTGTATGGCTATCTCCTGTCATATATTTAACACATTCATATAGTCCTGCATATCCTAAAGAAATTGTTGAATATCCTCCATGTAATAATGGTTTGATGCTTGCCTTTTGGCAATCTTGCTAATGCTCCATTTTGCCATAAAATTGGTGCTACATCACTTGTTGCATGTGATAATCTTTCATATCTTGTTTGTAGTCCTTTGTGGCATAACTCTAGTCTTTCGTCTAAAATTTTTCCAGAACTTTTTCTTCATCTTTTTCCTGATGATAGTGCAACATCTGGTAAGTTAATTGTTACAACACCTTGATTAAATCTTCCATAATATTTTTGGTTTCTTTGTTTTTTTGGATCAACGTATGGTGTTAAGAATGATCTACATCCCATACATGGGAAACATTGTCCATTACCATTACTGTCAATTTTATATTCTTTCATTTTCTTTTTCTGAAATGTAATCTGGTACTAATCTTTTTTGCTGTACATTTTTGCTGCTAATTTTTGTTAGATAGAAATATTTACTTCCTTCTTTAGCATTATCTTCTTCTAGTACATATAACAATTTTGGGAATGCAGGTGTTACATATATACCTTTTTCGTTTTTCATTCCTTCTGTTCTTTGTTTTTAAGACTTCTTCAATGATCATTGCTAATTCTGGCTTATATTCTTCTGTTTCTCCTAAATACATACATACACTTAGGAATGGTGCTTGTCCGTTTGTTGTTGTCATTGAGTTAATTTGATATTGGAATGTTTGAACGCCGTCAACTACTTCTTTTTGTAAATCTTCTTTTGCATATTTTTTTCAACATCTTCTTTTTGAGAATCCTCTATCTTCATATTTCTTTACATATCTTAAATAACTGTCTCTTACAAATGGTGCTAAGTGTGTTAATGTTGTTGTTACACCACCATATTGACTTGAGTTTACTGCTGTAATTATTTGTGTTGCAATTGTCATTGCTGTAATGAATCTATGTGGTTTTTCAATCATTACTCCATTAATACATGTTCCATTTTTGTAACATGTCTTCTGAGATCTATTAAATCACAGTTATGTAAAGCATTTTTGTGCAAAGTAATCCATATCATGGAAATGTATTAATCCTTCATCGTGTGCTTCTATTACATCTTTTGGAATTAAGAATCTTCTTGAAATATCTGTACTTGTTATTCCTGCTAAGTAATCTCTTTGTGTTGTTACTACTCTTGCATTTTTATTTGAATTTTCTGTATTCCAATATTCACTTGTTCCGTCAATTAATTCTTTTTATTGATTGATCTGTAGTATTTGCTTGTCTTACTAAAGATCTTGTATATCTATATGTTATATATGCTTTTGCTAATTGATAGTGATTATATGCCATTAACTTTTCTTCTATTATATCTTGTATATCTTCAACTAGCATTCTTTTTTATTTAATTCTTGAATATATTTTATGATTTCTTCAATTTCTTCTTTTGACGCTTTTTCATTTTTGTGAACTTCTGCATTTGCTTTTCCTATAGCTGTTCTTATTTTATCTGCATCATATTCAACAACAGAGCCGTCTCTTTTTATTATGTTCATTTTTCTTCCTCCTATTTTTTTAAGTCAAAAACATTATAATCTTAAAAATGATTTTTGTAAATAGGCTTTTTGAAAATTTTTATGAGAAATTGTAAAAGCGTTGGTAATGCTATTTGATAAGAGAAATATTACATTTTTCGTTTTCTTTTTCGTTTTTTTAAGTCATTTTTATTTATTTTTGTAAAAATGATTTTTAAAAAGTAATATTTTTATTTGATTTTTTTACTTGACTTTTTTTCCTTTTTGAAATTTATGGCAAAATAAAAACTATGCTTTTCTTTATATAATAAGTTTAAAAGCATAGTTTATAGTTTTTATTATTTTTCTTCTATTTTTGATTCTATTGTATATTTCTGTCAATATAAATAGATATGTTAATGATACTAAGAATCCACCTATTACATCACTTGGATAATGTACTCCTAAGTAAATTCTTGTCATGCCTATTGTTGCTAATAATATTGTTAATATTACTATTAATGTCCATTTTCAATGCAGTATTTTTTTACATATTTAAATATCAAAAATATTAGCATTCCATAAAACCTCATACTCATCATTGCATGTCCTGATGGAAAAACTATAGCCTTTTTCAGAATTAATCTATTAATATTTGGTCTTTCTCTTTGGATTATATGTTTTAATATTACATTTAATCCTGCTGTTCCTCAACACCTGTTAATATAAATAATTTATTTTTACTCCTTTTTATTAATATTATTGCTAGTATTGATAATGCTATTACAATTTTGCTCACTCGATATGTGTAATTACTTTTTACTATTGGTGTTAGTTTGTCATTTATAATATTTGATTTAAAAATTGGTAAATCTTCAAATCAAAATCTAATATTTTTCCATTTTTTTATATTTATTGCTATTATTATCGCTAATATTGCAGCTACTGCACATAATACCCATTTTATTATATTCTTTGTTTTTATTATTCATTCGTTTCTCCTTATCTATCTATATTGTCTCTATTAGATTTCATAATTATTTCTTTTTGTTCTTAATATATCACCTAATGGCTTATTGCTTTGATCATATGGTGCAAATCTATTGAACGCTATTTTTTTATATTTACAGCTGGAGTTGTTTCTTCTCCTATTATTTCTGATGCTTTTATGAATACTTTTGTCAGATATTCCATCTGTGTCAAAAAAACACATATTCCATAGTATCTGTGTCCATGTCTTCATATTCTGAATCTTCTTCAATAATCTGACCTTGTATGTTGTTTTTAATACTGTAATTTCCTAATGGTTCTATAATATAAAAACCTCGTCTGTACCATCTATTTTTAAATGCAGGATATATTTCTTCATATTGTAACATATTATCTGTAAAAGTCTTCTATATTTTTGACCTAGAGTTATATGTGCCATATATGCTTCATATCCTTTATTCATTAATTCATGTAATACTGCTCCGGCAAATATTAATGAATTTCCTTTTTGATAATTTATTAAAAAAATTCTTTGCATTGTTCAAATGCTTTTTGTGGTTCTAATTTTAATATTTCGTCTAATTCTTTTTGTTGTCTTATTGTTAAATCTTTATTTACATTATATTTATATTTTGAATTTGAATATTTTTGAAAAAGTTGATATATTGTATCTATTTTTCGATTCCTCTTTTCAATCTCAATTCTAAATCATGTGATATTTGATTACTCCTAAAATCTTCATCTGTTAAGAACTCTTCCTTTTCTTGATCTGGGTCTACTACATTCTTTTCTTTCCATATATTCTTCCAAATGTTACATCTGGCTCTTCTTCATCATACCTATCTTGTTCTGGCAATTCTTTATATTCTTCTCGCATTTCCATTACTTCTTTTAGGGTTCATTAGAGTTTCAATGAACGCTTTTTTTGTTCATCTAAATCATATATAGCGCATTTACGCTTTTCTAAATCTAATTTTTCATCTAAATCAGTCATGTTTATAAACAAACTATCTGTTTTTCCTATTGGACATACAACTCTTGGTTCTTTGCCAAATATCAATACATTATAATCATAATTAATGATGCTAGATGGGCTCGCTTCAAACTTTTTCGGCTGTTCTTGGTGTTCCTACAAATTCTATATTTTGTATTCGTTGTTCTTTTTAACTTTTATAAAAATGCTGCTGCATATAGTAATTTATTTCCTTGTCTTTCTGTTTCTAATATTCTTGCTAATTTTGCTATTGCTCTATTTGGAGTTAAAAGTAATGCTTTTAATACCTGCTGTTTTTACGTTTTCACTTAATTCTTTTGTGTATTGATATGTTTCATTAGTAAATTCAGAGTAAATCTGTTTTAATTTATCATAATCTTGCATTTTCTATATCCTCCAAATTTTACTTTCCATATTTGTCTACAAATTCAAATACTTTTTATAATATGCTTCTGGTTCTCTATATCTTGATTGTGTATGTCCTGCGCCATGGACGATTAATTGGTCCTTTTCTCCTGGCAATGATTCATATATTTTTGATTCCATTATTACTGGGACAAAATCATCTGCATCTCCGTGTATTAATAATATTGGTACTTTTTGATTTCTTTACTTGATTTATTACTGATGCTTCTTTTGATATCATATTTTGCCTGAATTTTTGGCTATTACTCTAAACATTTGCATTAATGGGAATGGTGGTAGATTAAATCTTGCTTTTTAATTCTGATTTAAAAATATCCCATACTGATGTATATGAACTGTCTGCAATTATTGCTTTTTACATTTGATGGTAAGTTTTTCTCCTGATGCCATTAATACTGTTGCTGCTCCATTGATGAACCATGTAATATTATTTTTGCATCTTTATCTTTTTCTATTATTTTATTTATCCATCCTATTATATCGTCTTTGTCTAGCCAGCCCATTCCGATATACTTGCCTTCGCTTTCTTCTGTTGCTCTCATACTTGGTATTAATACATTGTATCCTTTTTCCTTATAAAAATGCATTCCTATTGATGCAACCCATGATGGCTTTGATCTATATCCATGTGCTACGATTACCCAATCATGATTTTCTTGATTTTCTGTTTTATTATAATATGCTGTTGCTCTTAATGTAATATCGTCCTTGGCTTTAATTTCTAATGTTTCACGTGGTGTTTGTTCTAACCAATTTTTTTACGTCGTTTTTTCTTCTTTCTTATTTTTATTTATTATTGCTTTATCAGAATCTTTTCTTCAATTTTTACTTGCTCGTTCTTTATTTCACGTTTTTCCGCCTGCACCATTTCTATATAATGCATATCTTACAAAATAACCCCCAATTAGAATTGTTGCTATCCATATTATGATTATTATTGTTAGAATGACTGGCTAATATTCTTTTTAATATTTTATTCATTCGCCCTCCTTATTACCGCTTTTATTTTAGCATATTTGGAGCTATATGACAATTTTTGACTGGTTTTTCAGGAATATTTTAATAAAAAGACGCAGTTTTGCGCCTCTTGAGTTAATTTAGGTTAATTTTGATTATATATTTGGTCATATAATTCTTCAATTAATAAAAAAATCTTTAGTTGGCTCATCATTTTTGTCTATATAGTCCGTCATTGCCCAATCAATATTTTCTAATAATTCATTTATTTTTATCAGTATCATAGTTAATATTATATTTTTTTCATTATATCTTTTTAGTTATATTTAACATTATCTTACTCCTTTAGATAATGTTTATATCTTATAATATGATGACTTAAAAAAACTACTTATTATTTTTTTAAATTTGTTTTGTAACTTTTCCAGGAGTTTCTCTTCAGTGAAATCATTTACAACAATAAATTTTTCCATTTATGTCTTTCCAATTTATTGTTGGATCATCAAACATGTATAAATAGTCTTCTATTTCATCTATTACTCTAATTGAATTCCCTATTACTTCTATTACATTATATATCTTCCGTCTATAAAAGATAACGGGTCAGTGTCACCGATATATTTCACTTGCTCAATAACTTCCACTTCCTGTTTTCCTATAATCTTACTACCTTCTTCATTATACTTTGGTATTATTGCCTTCATAATTTTTGTCCTCTTTTTATTTTTTTCAAATAGTAATATTTTTGTTAAGTGTTTTTATCTTTATATTTCTATATATTATTGATTATTTTAAATTGTTTCTTTATTATTTACAATATCTTAATACATTTTTATAAATTTTAAATGTTAAAGAATATAAAAAGAGCAGCTTATGATTTTGCTGCTCTGAATCCTTTCTAGGATATATATCGTATATTTATTATAGTATTTTAAATAAAATTTATCAATATCTTTTAAACTATTCAATTTGTGGCACAAAACCAAAAGGGTTCATGTACAAATTGATTGGTTATATATGCGTAAAATAAATCCTGTCACTGCGGCTAATGGATTTTTGAAATCCCTAACCCAACGTCCGAAGCGACCAGTGATACGGATTTATTTGTTATGATTATATTAAAATTGTTGGAGAATGTCAATTTTAGCTTTTTGAATTTAATCATAATTTTATTGTAGGTGATGATTTTTATCATTTTGTTGTATATTTTTATTAGGAAGAGATTCTTTCTGGGAATTGGACCGGGTAGGGTTTCTTTTGTTTATGAGTATCTGAACGATGTAGGCTTGTTCCTGCTATATCAGATACTTTTTGATTTAATAAATAGATTTGTTTTATTAATATATATCATAGCTCATTTACTAATACATAATAGAAAAAAGGCTCTTTCAGAGCCTTTTTGCAATAAAAGCCGATTTGAACGGCTATCTCCAGTTAACTAGTGTCTTCCCTCTTCCACTACTTCTTGCTGATGTAATTATAGCATGGTGTTTTTTATTTATGCAATTGTATTAGTGTGATATATCTGTTGTAAACCTATATAAATTACTTGATAGAAATTTATTTAACCTTAAGTATTATAGATTTCTTGTTAAAAATTTTTAGCAAAAGAAATATTATGCAATTATCTACTAGCTACTTAATAATATGTTATAAAAAGACGCTTTATTTAGCATCTTTCAATAATTCCTCTATTGTAGGATATGAGTACTTTATAATCATTATAAGCTATATCACATATTTTAATAATTTCATCAATTTTTCTTGCGAATATCTTTGTTTTTAATTCTTCTATAAGTTCATTTCTTATATATTTCAACATTAAAACAATCGTCTATTGAAAACATCTTCTTATCCTCCATAATACTTACCACCACTTCTTATTATTAGTTTTGTACAATTTAATATTAACTGAACCTCAAAGTTTTTAATCTCATTTGTTTTTATTTAATACCATATATTAATATATTCTTTATTTGATAATATATCATTATCATAAAAAGACTTAATACAAATTTTAAAGCATGTTCACTAAAGTAAAATTTGCTATATTCTTTATCTTTTTGCTTCAATCTTATTAATAATTTTATTTTCTTCAATGTTATATTCTATAAATCCCCAATCTTCGCCTTCCGCTTCAGGTAGATAATTAAAAGATATATTTTTTTCATTAATTCTTATGTTTTTATTTTGTTCATTATTTCTATCCTTCAATTTCTTAAGTTCTTCTTTTCTGACTTCATCATATTTTTCAGTTCTTTTCAAGTTATTAAATTGCCTGTTCTAAATCTCTCTCCTTAAAATTATTTATATAACTACTTGTTAGTTTATAATTACTTAATATATTAGCTTTTTCAATTTTGCTTATCTATGTTTCCTTACTATAAACTTTAATTTTTAATAATCGATATTTTTTTATCATTTTGTTTTATATTAGATTTATAAAAGGTCAGCTGTCTAATTTTCACTCTTAAATTACTTTTTATAATCTATTCATTATTATTATTCTTCGATCATATTTTTTTACATTTTAATTCTGCTTGCTAATGACTAATTGAACAGCATCTTCTCTTTTTTTATCGGAGGATAATTATATTTTTATAAGTAATTTTTAATTTCATATCTCATTCTTGCTCTTGCATCTTTTCTAATATCCCAATCTATTGTCATATTATTATTTATAATGTCTACTAATTCTTTAGCTATTTTTACTAATGTCTCATCCTTCATTAACTCTTTTTATTTGTGGGTCATTTCCAAGTGCATCAAAGAATGCTTTTTCTTCAATTGATAAATTATATTCATTGCCGGCAGCAAGTTTCTTTTCTATCTCAATCTTTAATTGAATCATTTCTTGAATTATTTTTCTATGTCTTCTATACTAATTCTTTCATTGTACGCATCAGCTATTTTTAAATTTCGTGAAAAACTTTTCCATTAATACGATATTTTGTTTTCCTACTTTTTCTATGTAGTCTTTTAATGCTTTATTCAATATTTCAACAGCAATATTTTTTTCTTTTGCATTTTGCTAATTTTATTGATCAATTCATCACTTAAAAGCACAATTTTATTGCTATTATGGACATTTCCTATTTGTAACATTTCATCATCTTGTATTGCCCTTTCAAGCATACCAACAACATGCGAATTAATTTCGCTTATGTCAATTTTGCTATCATCTCCATTTATTTTGGTAATAAATGAACGAACTACTATAAATAATAATATTTCATCCTTTATACTCTTTTCTAATTCTCAGCACATAGAGCATATAAGCTCTTACAATCATAACTGTATTTCATAAATTCTTTCTTTATCTTATCTGTCTTTAAAAACCCAGTTTGCTGCGTCCATTATTATTTCATATTTATCTCTATCAGTTGTTGTTGCGAAATGACTATATTCAAATCCATAGAATATGTTTCTAATTAATTCTATTTTTGTCCATCAAAAACTTTTAATAATCTCATTATTATCAATAATTTTTTTCCTTGATCTCTTTTCGTATATGTTTTTAATGCTTCTACTAACCATCTCTTTAGTCAATATAATCAACTATTAATCCTCCTTTTTGTCTTTATAAACTCTATTAACTCTCGCTATTGCTTGCATTAAATTGTGTGCTTTCATAGAGCTTGTCTACATACATTGTTCCTAATTGTGGTACATCAAATCCTGTAAGCCACATATCTACAACAATTGCTATTTTTAAATTCAGAATCAGCGTCTTTAAAATCTTTTTCTAATTGATGTTTATCTTTTGCTTGAACCAATTTCTTTTTGCATTTCTTCTTCATCTTTATTATTAGATGTTATTACCATGTGTGCTTTTATTTTTTTCCATTCAGGCCTTAATTCTAAAAATTTCTTATACATTATGTATGCTGTTTTTCTTGAATATGCAACTACCATTGCTTTATTTGCTACTGTACTTCTATTTCTTCATAGCTGGTGATAATATCTTTTACAATTAGTTCTAATCTATCTGGATCTTCTATAATTTTGCTGCATTTTAGCCATTTCTTTTTTTAGATTGATTTAATACTTCTTCTTCAACACCTTCTTCTCTGTCAAGGTATGTATAATAGTTATCTATCTCATCAAGTATTCTTTGATTTTAAAACCAACCCTAGCCATCCTACTTTCATAAATAATAGGCACTGTTGAACCATCAAGGATAGCTTGAGTCATATCATAAATATCGATAACGTTTCCAAATATGCTTGATGTCGACTTATCTGCTGTTTCTACTGGTGTTCCAGTAAATCCAATGTATGTAGCATTTGAAATGCTTCATGTAAATATTTTGCAGTTCCGTATTTTTATATGCTATCATTTTTCTTTATCAAATTTCATTGTAGCATCTATGCCATAATGACTTCTATGTAGCTTCGTCTACTAAAACTAATATATCTTCTCTTTCACTAAATAATCCTGTTTCTTCCTCAAATTTTTGTAATGTTGTAAAAAAATATGCCTCCCGAAAATTCTATTTTCGAGTTTTTCATTTAAATCTTTTCTACTTTCTATTTGTATTGGTGATTGTTTTTGGGTATTCTGTACAGTGCAAAAATGTTAAAAATAATTGGTTATCTAAATCATTTCTATCAGTTACAACAACTATACTTGGATTTTTAGTACTTTAATCATATTACTTGAATAAAATACCATTGAGAAACTTTTTCCTGATCCTTGAGTATGCCATAAAATTCCTGCTTTTCCTGTTTTATTTTTAAAAAGCATTTAAAAGTACTTACTATTGCTTTCTTTACTCCAAAATATTGATGATAAGCAGCTAAGATTTTATTATCTTCACTCCATAAAATATAATTACTAATTATCTCTAAAATTCTGTCATGTCTTAGCATTCCTTTTTATAAAGAGATATATGAGTTGGCATATTTTCATGTATTTCATCAGTATCTTCTATCTTTTTCCATTCTGAAAATCTGCTCCATGGACTTGTTATAGTTCCTGCTCTAGCTTGTGCTCCATCACTTACTATTAAAATTTGGTTATAATAGAATAGTGAAGGAATATGTACATTTTGATAACCTTTTAATTGTCTATATCCATCTTCCAATTTTACTTCTTCTCTTATTGTGCTTTTTTTAATTCTATAACAATTAAAAGGCATTCCATTTATAAATATAATAATATCGGGTCTTTTCTCACTTTCTTCTACAATAGTATATTGATTAATTGCTTTAAATTTATTTTTTTCTAACATCATTAAAATCTATTATTTTTATTGTTTTTATATCTTGTGGTTACTCTCAGTTATAGGTATTTTAACACCTTCTAATAAATATGATGTAAATTGCTTATTATTTAATACAGTATTATTATGGTCTAAATTTTTAATTAATCTAATAACTTCTCTTATTTTCGTCATTGGATATTCCTTTATTTAATCGCATTAAACTGTTTTTCTAATTCATCGTCAAGAATTACATTAGAATAGTTTTCTCTTTTCAATTCATATCCATTTTATTGTTTCATATTCCAGCTCTGATAACAAGTCCATTGTTATTTTTCAAGTTTTTCTTCATCAAACATAATAAGCCCCCTTTTTATTATATTTATTTTTACAAATCACAATTTGTATGATTAAATTTCTATTTTATCTAAGTTTATTTCTCCATTCATTAATTTGGGTAGTAATGTATCTCTCAATTCTACTAATTTTTGTTTTTCTAAAATATTTTTGCTAATACTCTCATTATAGGTTTTTCCTCATTTTCAAATTTTTATAAATTCTTTATCTGCATATATTTATTTTCTAAGACTTTTTAATTCGGTTTGATTTAAACCTGGTTCGAGCAGCCTTTGCCTCCTAGTCATTCTAGCATTTCATTTATTTTGTTTATTATAAAAGTAAAGTACAAATAATTTTGAGCCCAATTATTTTCTGTATTTAATATAAATACATGTTCATTAACTATGAATTTTTATGTGGAAACCAATTTAAACACATCGAAAACTTTTCCAGTATATGCTCCATCCTTGTATAGTAATACATCTCCTGAGTTCATTTTTCCATTTTTTTAATTTTTTCATATCTTCTGCTATATATTTTTCTGATGAATAATCATAAATTCAAATTTTTCTATTTTTCTGCTCCAACACTTGGTATTCCAGATTTTTGTGCTCACCCTTTGGGTCTCGCTCCTGTTGATATGTTTTCTAATAAATCTCCTAATGTTCTTTCTCTTCATTTTTATATATTTCAAAAATAATTGCTCTACTAAATCATGCAAATTATCATTTATCTAATTTACTGCAAATTATCATTTATCTGATTGTTTAATTCTATTTTTATCAATATTAAATAGTATATAAGCTATCTTTTTGAATTTCTAATCTATCAGGAATAACTATTTCTATACTTTTCATTACTTTCCCTGATATTTCTTTTAAATGTTGTACCACTTCCAAAACTAGCAATATAATCTTTATTATATTTAAGTAAATAGTATAAAAACAAATAATATATTTTTATCATTTGGTATTATACTTTTTAAATCACTGATTTGTACACAATTCTTTTTGTAATTGCTACATATCCTATTGTGCACGAGATGTAAATAAAATTGAATTTCTTGGTAATATTTTTGCAGAACAACTATTAAATCCTTTTTCTGTAATACTTCTTTCACCAGACTCTATAAATATTTTATTATAATTAGCTAAATCTTTGGGAGTAATCCACGCAATATTCCCATCATAATTTTCACTATTTTTGTTGATGGAGTTGAACCTCCAACTATCTTTCTCCTATTTCTGCTAATTTAATTTTTCATTTTAATTACCCTATATACTTCCTATGTGATATTTTTACATTATTTTGATTAACCATTGCATAATGCATTGTTGTTTCTATTTTACATGTCCTAATAATTTTTTTGTACTTGCTCTATTGGCATTCCTTTATCTATAGCCATTGTTTGCTAATGTTCTCCTAAATTTATGTGGATGCACTTTGTTTATATCTGTTCGCGCTCCTAATTTTTCTTACTATTAGTTCCACCCCTGATATTGAAAGTCTATTATGTGGCTTATTATTTGATACAAATAAAAGCTTTGTTGTCATCATTTCTTATACTTAAATATTGTATTAAATGTATTTTAGTTCTTGCATCAAAATATACTTCTCTTTGTTTATTTCCTTTACCTTGTACAATACATGATCTATCTTCGAAATTAATATCTTTTTATATTCAAGTTTACTAATTCTCCAACTCTTATTCCAGTTGAGATTAATATTTCTATCAGTGCTAAATTTCTTATATTTTTGCATTCGTCGCGCATTTTTCCAATATTTTCATCTGTAAAAGTTGCTTTTACTGTAGTTGCTATCTTTACCTTATGTATTCTTCTTACTGGACTTTTTATAATATAGTCTTCATCTTCCTAACCAAGAAAAGAAACTAGAAAGTACTCTTCTTATATTATCAATTGTGACACTTCCACATTTATTCTTTTCTTTATAATTAGAAAGATATTTTCTTATATCTTCTGTTTTGAATATTTTTATTGGTTTTTAAAATATAAATTAACTGCTGTAATATTTCTTTATAATATTTAATTGTTCTACTTGAACAGCCTTCAACTTCCTTTGCTGATAGAAATAAATTTATGTGTTTTTCATTTGTTTCTTTTTCTTCTATTTTTTTCATTTCATCAGTTAAGATTGTTATTTGTATATCTCTAAACTGAATTATTAGTATATTTTTCTCAATAGTTCTAATTGATAATTGGTTAAATTATTTGACATTTCATTTGTAATTGCTAATATGATTTGTTCTTTTCCATATAAAATTACTTCCTCCTAAAGTAATATTATACACCGTTTTACAAATCACAATTTGTATGACTAAATTTCTATTTTATCTAGATTTGTTTCTACCATTCATTAGCTTTGGGTAGTAATGTATCTCGTCAGTTGTTCTAATTTTAAATATTTCTAATAATATTTTTACTCTTTTTCTTATATTTTCTGCTAATGTTTCAAATTTTCTCTAATGTTGCATTTATCTGGAATATATATCAAATATTCTTCTATATGCAGTTTTTTAGGTAGTGCCAAAACTGTTGCGTTCCTGTTGCACTTCACTCTGCATATTCATTCCATTCGTCTGTTAATATATGAAAGTAAAAGTACACATACATTTTGAGGTATTATTTTAAATGTCTTTAAACTATATATGTGATGTGACAAAAATTACTTTGCTCTCATACAATGATGAGATACATCAAACTGTTTTCCTAGTATACTCTCCATTCTTTGTGTCATATCAGTATCTCAACTACTCATATCTCCAACATTTTGCTGTAACTCTTCTGCTTTATATTTTACCTGTGATAATCATATTTCAAATTTTTCTAATCTAAATACTGCCATCACTGCATTCACATTTTCTGATGCATTTCACCTTTGGCGTACTCGCTCTCTGTTGAAATCATGTTTTCCTCTAATAAATCTCCTAATCGTTCTTTTCTCAATCATTTTTCATTATTTCAAAAAATATTGCTATTATTAATCATGCAAATATCATTTATCTAACTAATTATGCAACATTAAGCAAATTATCATTTATCTGATTGTTTATCTTTATTTTTATCTATTTTATCTAATAAACTAACAACCTCATCTTGATATGTACCTTGGTGGCAATTTAATTTCTCATATTTCCATACATTTTTTTCATTTATATTACCTCTTGTACTACCAGTTTGTATTTCTTTAACCCAATTCTTATATTCATTAGTCATGGTATAATATTTAATAAATTTCGGATTTACTTTTTGTCATTTAAAGAAAACTTAATTAGAAGCCTGCATACACTAGATTTAATATTTCTCCATCATAATAATATGATTTTTCCTGTACTATTTCCCGTCCTAGCAAATACAATATCTCCATTTTCTAATATGAATTTATTAACATTTTTTCATCATTAACACTTTTAAATTAGAATAATTTAAACTTCCATCATCCTTTATATCAGTTATTCTTAAATATGTATACAAATTTTTTTATCATATTCTACTGCTGACGCTCCTATTCCATAATATCCTTTATTATCTTTTGATAATTCAAATAATCTATATTCTTTAAATTCCATATCCAATAGCCCCCAAATTCTTTTTTATCTCTTCTTCTAATTTGTGCGACTCTTCAAATTGTTTTTAATTCTGAGGTAATTGTTTTCATTTTTCATCAAATGGAATTCCATCATCTTCTTTTCTTCAACTCCAACATATCTTCCTGGTGTTAATACATAATTGTTTTCTTTTATTTCATCTATTGTTACTGCTTTTGCAAAAATCCTAATATATCCTCATAATTTTCTTCTTTTACAAACTTATGATATGTATTTGATATTTTTTTCTATGTCTGCTTCTGACAATTCTCTTAATTTCCTTGTAACCATTATTCCTAGATTTCTTGCATCTATAAATAGTGTCTTTCCTTTTTGTTTTTATCTCTATTTAATATCCATATACTACAAGGAATCGTAACTGTATAAAAACAAATTAGAAGGCATTGCTAAAATGCAATCAACTAAATCCGCTTCTAATATATTTTTCTAATCTCTCCTTCTCCTGATGTATCAGATGATAACGCACCATTTGCTAATATAATTGCAGCTTTTCCTTTCATAGATAATTTATCTATCATGTGTTCTACCAAGCCATATTTTGCATTTCCTTTTGGTGGGATACCATATCTCCATCTAGAATCTTGTAAAAGTTTTTCTTGACCCCAATCACTAATATTGAATGGTGGATTAGCTAATACAAAATCTGCTTTTAATCCTTTGTGCAAATCGTTTTTGAAATGTATCATCTGCAAACTTTCCTAAATCTCCATTTAAACTTCTAATTGCTAAATTCATTTTTGCTAATTTCCAAGTAGTAGGATTTTTTTCTTGTCCATATATAGCTAAATCTTGAACTTTTCCTTGATGTCTTTCTATGAATTTTGTACTTTGTACAAACATTCCACCTGAACCGCAAGCTGGGTCATATACTCTTCCTTTATATGGCTCTATTATTTCAACCATCGTTCTAATCTAAACATGCTGTGTGTAAAACTCTCCACCTTTTTGCAACTCACTAGATGCAAAATTCTCCCAAAAAAATATTCATATATTCTTCCTAAAAATGTCTTTATCTTGAGCTTCTTTACTACCAATTTTTATATTAGTAAATAAGTCTATTAATTCACCTAAATTTACGTTTCTATAGTCTGGACTATTATATTCTTTAATTAATACGCCTTTTAATGTTGGATTCTCTTTTTCTATTTCATCTAATGCCTCATCAATAAATTGTCCTATATTATTATCTTTTTGAATGTATATTCAAATATTCCCATCTAGCTTTTGCTGGCACATAAAAGATATTATCCATTGTATATGAATCTCTATCTTCTTCCATACCATCTCCATCATCAACTAATTGCTGATATCTTTCTTCAAAAAGCATCTGAAATATATTTTAAAAAATTAAGCCCTAATACTATAAATTTATAACTCGATACTGGAACAGCCCCTCTCATTTTATCTGCAGCTGCATATAATTTTTTTCTCTAAATTTTGTAATTCTTGTTCACTATTCATTTCTATTTCCCTTTCAATTATTTCTTCAATAATTATACTATATGTAATATCATAAATAGACTTTTTCTCAATAATATCAAATAACTTTACTTTATATTTTTATTTGTTACAAATTTTACTTAAGAGTTATATATTTGGTCAAAAAAGCTACTAAATCGTATTGATTTAATAGCTTTTTGTTGTTTTAACCCATTATGCTGTAGCCACAGTCTGAGTATATTACTTGTCCTGTTACGGCACTTGTCATGTCACTTAATAATGTTGTTGTTAAGTGGCCTATTTCATAAGGTGTTACATTACGTTTTAGTGGTGCTTTTCTTCTACTATTCCTAGAATTGATGAGAAGTTTTTGATTCCACGTGCTGATAATGTTTTTGATTGGTCCTGCTGATACTGCATTGATTCTGATTCCGTCTTTTCTAAATCGTTTTGCTAGGTAGCGTACGTTTGCTTCTAGAGCTGCTTTAGCTGCTCCCATTACATGTAACCTTGCATTACTTTTTCTGAACCTAGATATGTTAATGTTACAATACTTGCGTTTGGTGCTAACATGTCTAATTCTTTTTGCTACACGGCTTACTAATATTAGTGAGTATGCACTTACGCTCATTGCATGTTCATATCCGTCTTTTGATGTGTAAATGAAATCGTTTGCTAGGTCTTCTGTTTTAGCATGTGCTATGTGCATGTACCATTCCATCAATTTGTCCTTCATTTTTCTTTGATTATTTTGAATGATTCTTCTACTTTTTTTCATCTTCTGATGCATCTTCTAATTGATAAAATTTGCTTCCTTCAAATTCTTCTACTAGGGCTTCTAATTTTTGAGTCTTGATTCTTCGTCAATATATGTGAATATTAATTTTGCTCCATTTTCGTATGCTGATTTTTGCTATTCCATAAGCAATGCTCCATTTGTTTCTGATTCCCATTATTAAGATTTTTATTTTCTAATAACATTTCTTTTTCTCCTTTTTATTTTATATTGTTTTGGAATTTGTTTTTATAATGTTATAAATGTTCCTAAATTACGGAATTTTTGATAACGTTGTTCTACAATGGCGTCTTTAGTTTGTTTTTGCATTTTTCAACGTCTTTCTTTATTTTCATTTTTATTGTTTTTGCTACTTTATCAAAGTCCTTTCTTGCATTCTATTGGTTCTGGTATGATTGTGTCTATTACTTTCATTTCATATAAAATCATTTTGCTGTTAATTTCATCTTTTCTGCTGCTTCTTTATATCTACTTGAGTCTTTCCATAATATTGATGAATATCCTTCTGGTGATAAAATTGAGTATATTGCATTTTCTAACATATATATTTTGTTTGATACTCCCTATTGCTAATGCTCCACCACTTGATCCTTCCCCGATTACTATTGAAAATTACTGGTACTTTTAATTTTTGCCATTTCAAACATTGATTTTTGCTATTGCTTCGCCTTGACCTCTTTCTTCGGCTCCCTACCCTGGGTATGCTCCTTTTGTATCGATAGAATGTTATTACTGGGCGATTAAATTTTTCTGCTTGTTTCATAAATCTAATTGCTTTTCTATAACTTTCTGGGTTTGGCATTCCAAAGTTTCTTAGGACGTTTTTCTTTTGTTGTTCTTCCTTTTTGTTCTGCTATAATTGTATAGCTTTGATTTCCTATTCTGCCTAGGCCACATATTGTTGCTTGATCATCTTTAAAATTTCTGTCTCCATGCAATTCTATGAATTCATCAAAAGATTTGTTCAATATATTCTATTGAAGTTTTTCTTTTTGATTTCTTGCTATTTCAACTTTTTGCCATGCTGTTAATTCTTGTGTTTTCTTGTTTTAGTTTTGGCCATTTTGAATTCCTCCTTTATGGAATTTTATTAATGTGTAATGTGTCTTTCATGTCTTCTCTTTTGACAATTTTATCAATAAAACCATGTTCTAATAAGAATTCTGATGTTTGAAATCCTTCTGGTAATTTCTCACCCTATTGTTTGCTCTATTACTCTTTGTCCTGCAAATCCAATCATTGCTCCTGGTTCTGCTAATATAATATCTCCTAGACTTTGCTGAATGAGGCTGTTACTCCTCCATATGTTGGGTCTGTTAACACTGATATATATAATAGTCCCGCTTCATCAAGTTTTGTTAGTGCTGCAGTTGTTTTTGCCATTTGCATTAATGACATTATTCCTTCTTGCATTCTTGCTCCACCTGATACGCAGAATATTATTATTGGTAATCTTTTCTTTTTATGGCATTCGTTCTGTGCATTGGTTATTTTTCACCTACTACAACTCCCATACTGCCCATTAAAAATCCACTGTCCATTATGCATAAAAACTGCTTCTTCACCATTTATCTTGCATTTTCCACTTGATACTGCTTCTTCTAAATGTGTTATTTCTCTTAATCTTTTTAGCTTTTTGGGATAGTCTTCTAAATCTAATGGGTTGTTTGTGTCTATATTTAAGTCAAATCTTTGATATGTTCCTTCGTCTGCTATCATTTCAATTCTTTTTGCCGATGTGGACTCTAAAATAGTGACCACAGTTTGGAGCCATGCTTGAGATTTTTCTTAAGTCTTCCTTATATATTATTTCTTTACATTTTTCGCATTTTACCCATTTTGTCTATTGGGATATCTATTTGATTTTTATTTATAATATTTGACTTTTGATGGCTCACGTTTCTTGATTTTATCAACAATCATTATTAATCCTCTTTCTTAAGCATTTCCTTTTCAATAAATGATGTGTCGAAGTTTCCTCTAATAAAAATTGATATTTTTGATTATTTCGTATGGAAATCTCAGTTTGTTTCTATTCCGTCTATTACTAATTCTTCTAATGATCTTTTCATTTTGCTTATTGCTTCATTTCTATTGCTTCCATGTACTATTAGCTTTGCTATCATTGAATCATAATATGGTGGGATTTTTATATCCATTATATATTGCTGTATCTATTCTTACTCCATTTCCTCCAGGTAAATTTATATCTGTTATAGTTACTGGTGATGGCATGAAGTTTTTCATTGGATTTTCTGCATTAATACGGCATTCAATACTATGTCCTTCAAATTTTACATCTTTTTGCTTTATTTTTAATTCTTCTCCTGCAGCTATTCTTATTTGTGATTTTTACTATATCTATTCCTGTGCGCATTTCTGTTATTGGGTGTTCTACCTAGAATTCTTGTGTTCATTTCCATGAAATAAAAAGTTTTTGTCTTTATCTACTAAAAATTCTACTGTTCCACAACTTGTGTATCCTGCTGCTTTCGCTGCCGCTTTATTGCTGCTAATCCCATTTTATTTCTTAATTTATCATCTACTGCTGTGATGGTGTTTTCTTCTATCATTTTTGATGATTTCTTTGTATTGAGCAATCTCTTTCTCCCTAAATGAATTACATTTCCGTGTTCGTCTGCTAATATTTGTATTTCTACATGGCGTGGATTTTGTACAAATTTTTCAATATATATTTCGTCATCATTAAATGCATTTTTGGCTTCTTGTTTTTACAATTTCATATTCTGTTCTTAATTCATCTTCATTGTTTACTTGGCATTCCTTTTCCTCCACCACCTGCTGCTGCTTTTTAATAATACTGGATATCCTATTTTTCTTACAAATCTTTTCTGCGTCAGTATATCCTGATATACTGCCTTCTGATCCTGGTATTACTGGTACTCCTACTGATTTCATCATTGTTTTTACTGTTTGATTTGTTTCTAACATATCAATTACTGATGATTTTGGTCCCTATGAATTTGATGTTTGATTCTTCGCAAATTTTTGCAAACTGAGCGTTTTTCTGACAAAAATCCGAATCCTGGGTGGATACTATCTGCGTTTTGTAATTCTTGCTGCTTCTATTATATTTTTATATTTAAATAACTTTGTTTTGAATTTGCTGGTCCGATACATACTGCTTCGTCTGCTAGTTTCGTATGTAATGCTTCTTTATCTGCTTCTGAATATACTGCTACTGTTTTGATATTCATTTCTTTACATGCTCTGATAATACGAACTGCTATTTCTCCACGATTTGCAATTAATATTTTTCATTCTTTTTCCCTTTCTTTATGCGCTTTTGATTGAATTTTATACTAGTGCAAATGTTAATTCACCTTTTGCTGCAATTTTACCATCAATTGTTGCGATTGCTTCTCCTACACCAATTGGTCCTTTTCTTTTTATTATTCTTACTTCTAGTTTTAACTTGTCTCCTGGTACTACCATTTTCTTGAATTTCATTTTTGTCTATTCCTGCAAATAGTGCATTTTTCCCTTATTTTCTTCTAATGATAATATTGCTACAGCTCCTGCTTGTGCTAAACTTTCTGTTATTAGTACACCTGGCATTATTGGATTTCCTGGAAAATGTCCTTTGAAGAAGTATTCATCACCTGTTACATTTTTGTAACCTATACAATATTCTCCTGGTTGATATTCTTCTACTTCATCTATCATTAAAAATGGATCTCTTTGTGGAATTATTGATTCAATTTGTTCTTTATTTAACATATATTACTCCTAATTTTATTATTCTATTACAAATAGAGGTGTTCCGTACTCACTGTCTCTCCATCTTTTACTAGAATTTCAGTTACTTTTTCCTGAATAGTCTGATTCAATTTCATTCATTAGTTTCATTGCTTCTATTATGCATAGCGTGTCACCTTTTGATACTGTTGATCCAATATCTACATATTGGTTTGCTGTTGGTGATGGTTTTGCATAAAATGTTCCCTACATTGGTGATTTTACTATGTTTCCTTTTCTTTCTTCTGCTTTTGGTTTCTTCTTTTACTTCTTCTTTAGTTTCTACTTGTGCTACTGGTTTTACTATAACATTTTTCAGATATTGCTTCTGCTTTTTCATTTACAATTTTGAATCCATCAGGTGTTTCTAAACTTATTTCTGATAAGTTATGATTTTCCATTATTTCTAATAATTCTTTTTGCTTTATCATTTTTCCATTTTATACTCCTATTATTCCTCATATTTTCTTAATATTATAGTTGCATTATGTCCTCCAAATCCTAATAGAGTTTGACATTGCTACTTTAATATCTGCTTTTCTTAGTTCATTTGGTACTATATCTAAGTCACATTCTTCATCTTTTACTTTGTAATTAATTGTTGGTGGTACTAGTGAATCGTTTATTGCTTTTACACTTATAATTGCTTCTAGTACTCCTGCTCCACCTAATAAATGTCCTGTATTTCCTTTTGTCGAGCTTACCATTAATTTTTGCATGTTCTCCAAATGCTGTTTTTATTGCTTTTGTTTCTGTTGCGTCATTTAAAAGTGTTGATGTTCCATGTGCATTAATATAGTCTCACTTCTTCTGGCTTAATATTTGCATTTTTAATGCTCTTTTCATTGCATTTGCTCCGCCTTCTCCGTCAGGTGATGGTGATGTTATATGATATGCGTCTGTTGTTGATCCATATCCTATTAATTCTGCATATATTTTAGCTCCTCTTGCTTTTGCATGTTCTAGTTCTTCTAAAATTATTGCTCCAGCACCTTCGCCCATTACAAATCCGCTTCTTTCTGCATCAAAAGGAATACTTGCTCTATTAACTTCTGTTGCATGTGTTAATGCTTTCATATTTTCGAATCCTGCTAATGCTACTTCATTTATTGATGCTTCAGATCCTCCTGCTAATATGATGTCTTCTTCTCCCTAATTGGATTGCTCTATATGCTTCTCCAATTGCGTGTGCACTTGATGCACATGCTGTTACTATTGACATAGATTCTCCTTTGAATCCATATTCTATTGCGATTGTTCCTGCAGCCATATTCGAGATTCCCATTGGTATAAATAATGGTGATACTCTTGTATTTCCTTTTTCAAAAGTAGATTTTTACATTGTTCTTGGATTGTTGTTAATCCTCCAATTCCTGAACTAAAATATGTTCCTATTCTTGAATAATCTGAATTCCTCTAGTGTTATTCCTGAATCTTTAACTGCTTCTCTTGCTGCAATCATTCCAAGTTGTGTATATCTATCATTTCCTCTTTGCTGTTTTTGGGTCAAAAATTCATTTGGATCATAGTTTTTGATTTCTGCATCAAATTTTTGTTTTATATGTACTTGAATCTATTAATGATATTTCTTGTATTCCACATTCTTTATTTTTAATTGATTCCCATGTTTCATTTACATTATGTCCTATTGGGTTTTATTGTTCCCATTCCTGTAATAACTACTCTTTTTCACTTTCTTCTCCTTATTATATTCAGAATATTTTTAATTACATTAGCATTCCACCATCTACATTTATTACTTGTCCTGTTATGTAGTGCTATCGTCTGATGCTAAAAATTTTACTACTTTTGCTACATCTTCTGCTGTTCTAATCTTTTTAAAGGAATTGTTCCTTCTATTGCTTCTTTTTACCTCATCTTTTTAATACATTTGTCATATCTGTTTGAATAAATCCTGGTGCAACTGCGTTTGCTGTGATATTTCTTGATGCTAGTTCTTTTTGCTATACTTTTTGTGAATCAATTATTCCTGCTTTTGATGCTGCATAGTTTGATTGTCCTGCATTACCTGATATTCCTACTACTGAAGATATGTTTATTATCTTTCCATATCTTTTTAGTCATATATTTAATAACATTTTTGTGATATTGAATGTTCCTACTAAGTTAACATTTATTACGTCTGTGAATTCTTCTTCTTTCATTCTTTGTATTAACTTATCTTTTTGTTATTCCTGCATTATTTTACTAATACATCTATTTGATTCAAAATGTTCAATTATTTCTTTTGTCATTCTTTCTGAATCTTCTGCTTTTGATACATCTCCTTGTACTGGATAACATTCTACCTAATTCACTAATTTCCTTTTTAATGTTTCCTAATGCTTCATTTTCTGTTCTATAATTTAATGCTATGTTGTATCCTTCATTTGCTAATTCTAGAGCAATGGCTCTTCCGATTCCTCTTGTTGCTCCTGTGATAAATGCTACTTTTGACATCACTATTCTCTTTTTAATATTGATAATGTATTTTTATATGTTTCTACATTTGATATGTTTTAAGATTTTTATTTCTTTGTCAGTTTCTATTCTTTTTAGGAATCCTGATAATGTTTTTCCTGGTCCTATTTCAATAAATGTATCAATTCCTTCTTCTAACATAGTGTTTTTTGAATTGTACTGGATTTATTATATGTTCTGCTAGGTTTCTTTTGATATTGTCTTCATCTCTGTAATATGTATCTCCAGTTAGATTTTTATTACTTTGCTTTTCAAATTTGTTAAAAGTATATTTCTCTAATTCTTCTCTTAATGCTTTTTGAACTTTCAATTAATTTTTCCGTATGAAATGGACCTGCTGTATTTAGTGGCATTGCTCTTTTTGCTCCCATTTCTTTTAAATATGTGCAGCTTCTTCGATTGCTTTTGTTTCTCCTGATAATACTATTTGCCCTTCTGTGTTGAAGTTTACTGCTTTTTACGAATCCACTTTTTACTTTTTGTAATTCCTTCATTTACTTGCTCTTCTGTTAGACCCATAATTGCTGCCATTTTTCCAATCGCCTTTGGGCATAGCTCTTGCATATATTTGCCTCTTGCTTTGACAATTCTTAATCCATCTTCAATTGTTGTTGCTTTTTGAATTTATTAATGCGCTATATTCTCCTAAGCTTAATCCTGCTGAGATATCTGCTTTAATTCCTTCTGTTTCTAGCAATTTGGTTATTGCTAATGACATTGTCAATATTTGCTAATTGTGTGTTTTGAGTTTTTGTTTAATTCTTCTTCAGGTCCTTCAAAAACTTAATTTTTTTAATTGGGATTTTAGTTATTTCTTCTGATTTATCATATATTTCTCTTACTATTTCATAATTTTCTATATAAATCTTTTCCCATTCCTACTGTTTGTGAACCTTGTCCTGGAAATAAAAATCCTATTTTCATTTTTGTCTCCTTATTTTGATTTTTAATATTTCTTCTTCAAATCTGTTGCAAAATTCGGTTATTATAAATGTTCTATCTATTTGTACATTAAATTCATCTTCTATTGATGTTGCAATATCTTTAATTTCTTCTTGAAATTTTTGTTTTGTTATGTTGATTCCAATTCCAATTACTAAATATTTAACTTCTTCATTATGTAATTTAGTTTCTGTTAATATTCCACCAACTCCTTTATACATTAAGTCATTTTGGCTTTTTATTTCTAACTAATATTATATTTTTCTTGGAATATTTGTACCAAAAATTTCGAGCTATTTTATATGTTAATCCTTCTAACTTTTTACATTTTTATTTATTTCCATGTATAACGAAAAATGCTATATTGTTTTTGTTTGTATACCATTTTCGTCCATGTGTTCCTATTGCATCTGTTTGTACATCTGCTATTACGACTGTCCCATTTTTTTATATTGTTTTTCTTTTATTTGGCTATGTATATATTTTTGAGTTGAGTTGTTTCACTAAATTCAATACATGTTTTTCAAAGTATTTTAGTTTTTTATTTCCTTCGATAACATCTAAATTTGCCTGCCTCTTTATTTTTATTTGTTGTTGTTTTCAATAATGGTTCTTCTGTTATAATCATTCCTCTTATTGCTTTTTATATCCTGGCATTTTTGCATTTTACTTCTTTAATCTTTTTCTGATATTGCCGCTTTAATTTCTTTTGTCTGTTTTTACTTTATATGAATCTTCTACAATTGCTCTATCAATTACTATTTTTTTTGCATTGATTTTTATATCATTTTCATCGTCTGACATTTTTGCCATATATGAATGATTCTTTTACACCTTCAATCTTGTTTACTAATGCTTCCATTTCTTCTGGGAATATATTTTTCCATTTTTTTAATACTATTACGCTTTTCTTTCTTCCACAGATGAAAATATATCCATCTTCATCAATTTTTGCTAAATCTCCTGTATGGAATACATCCATCTTCAATTGCTTCTTTTGTTGCTTCTTCATTTTTGATAATAGCCTAACATTATACTTGGGCCTTTTACTAATAATTCGCCCATACCTTCTGAATTAACATCTGCTAGTTTTTGCTTCTACTGATGGTACTGTTATTCCTATTGATCCTAATCTATAATTCTTTTGCTGTTCCAACACCTACGACTGGTGAAGTTTCTGTTAATCCATATCCTTGAACTAAGTTTAATCCCATTTCTCTATATTTTGCTTCAATATGTGAATCCAAGTGCAGCTGCACCACTTACTAATAATCTAATGTGTCCACCTAAAATATCATTTACTTCTTGGAAGTACTTTCCTTTTTCTTGTACTGATAAATCTTTATATTTTTCTATTTTTCTTGTACTTCTTTTAATTTTCCTTCTTTTTCTAGTTGTTTTAATTATTGCTGGATACATCATCTCATATATTCCTGGTACATGCCATAAATGTAATTTGATGTTTATTTAAATCTTCTGCAATATGTCTAATTCCACTGCAAAATACTGTTTTTGCTCCTTTTGTATAATGAGAATAAAAATCCTACTGTACATTCAAATACGTGGTGTACTGGTAAAAATGATAGGAATACGTCTTTTTCATTAATATCTAAGATACTTTGCAATATCCATTAAATTTGATACTAAATTTCTATGACATAATGCTACTACTTTTGATTGTGAAGTTGTTCCTGATGTAAATAACATTATTTGCATTTCTTCTGGATCTATTGTTGCATCTAAGAATGATCTATCACCTTTTTCTATTAATTCTTTTCCCATCTCAATTAATTCTGATTCTGAATAAATTCCTTCTTTGTGTGCACAATTATCCATTGATATTAAATGTTTTAATTTATTTTTCATTATATTTAATTCTTGTTACAGTTTCTTCATATTTTTCTGAATAAAAATATTGCTTTCGATTTCTGATCTTTCTACTAAAGATTCTAATTCACTTTCTGGTAATGCTTTTATCTAATGGTACTATTGTTCCTACTCCACATACTGTTGCTAAATATGCTACTTCCATTCATATCTATTTTCACCAATTACACCAATTCTTTTTGCCTTTTTAATCCCATATTGATTAATTTTGTTCCTAGCGCGTCTACCATGTCTCTTACTTCTGAGTGTGTTATTTCTCTATATTTATCTTCACCTTCTGCTACTTTTAAATGCTACTCTATTTCCATATAATACTTTTGTTTTTATTTAACATATCTTTTAAATCTTTAATTTCTACAATTTGATATAATCTTTTTGCTCATAAATTACCTCTTTAAATTTATTTTTATCTGCTTATTTATATCATATTTTTAACATTTTTTTGTGTGAGACTGATAGGTCAGTATAATAAATTTTTCTTATAAAAAGAGCATATTTTGAATATGCCCTTTTAACCTATTACTTATTTATTTTTGCTTATATCTTCATTTATTTTTGATTGAATTAATTCTTCTTTTTAATATTTCTTTTCCTATTGGATCTTTTGTTAAATCTCCAAGCTTTTTATCTCTTGAATGTGTTATTGAGCAAGTATATCCTACTCCTGGTTGAAATAATGATACACTACTATTTGTATGTGCATAAGCTTCTGCTATTGCTACTGTTAAATAGTTTGGTCCTCTTCCTGATAGATAAACTGCTTTTTCCTGCTGTTATATTTGGTACTACAACTTTTGATAAGTTATTTTTCGTCATATGTTGTAATTCCTTCTGGTAAGTCCATATTATATTCTACTAAAAATAGAGTTTCCTTGTTCTGTTGTTTTAAATGCTACTTCTCCTTCTGGATTCTTTTCGCCGTGTGCTAATTGTGGGATTGCAACATCTTTTCCTATTGCAGGCATATATACTCCTACTGGACATGGATGAACTGTATGTGTTAATGCAGATACTAACCAAGCTGGTGCTTGACCTGTTATTCTTACTGGTTTTCCTTCTGAAGATAAGTGTTTTACAGCTTCAACTGCTTTGACTAAGTTTTCTGAATCCCATACTAAAGTATTAACACTTTTACCGTTTGGTAATGTTTGCTCTTTTTTTCTTCCATTCCTATTTGTTTTTCCTAATTCAGAAATATCTATTGTATTTACTTCATTATTATTGTCTTTAGTATCAATATTAGTTACAATATCGCTCATTTCTTACCTCTTTTCTGCTTTTTTTGTAAATGTTGTTATTAATTTTTCTTATTTATAACAAAGTCTATGAAGGAGGGTTAGTGCATTTTTTTAATCTTTCAGAATATGATAAATTTTTATAATTTAGAGAATCACATAAATATCCTAAATTTATTTTTGTCTTCAAAATTTAAGTCTATAATTATTATTTCTTCTTGATTATTGAAGATTTTTATTATCAATTAAATCTTCTATATTAAATTCAAAAATCATTTTCTTGTATCAAATTCTTAAAAAATTTCACTATCTTGGCTTACAAGTATATCTGCAATATTATTATTTATATCAATAATTTTATATTTAAAATAATCTTTATTAAGCTCGATTTTCAAATATTTTATTAGTGTGTTTATTATTGAATCTTTTTCATGATATAGAATCTGTCTTATATTGTCTAATTTCTTTCTATTTTGTTCTAACCTTTAACATAATCATAGATTCCATATCTAATATTTTTTTGATATGACTTAACCATTTTTGCCCCTTCTTTATCATTTACGCTAATAAATTTTATTATCTTTTTAAGAGGTTTTGTAAAATTGTTTTTCTAATATCAATTATTAATTTTGCTTATATTTATTTTCTATTTCCTTAACTAATTCTATTGTTGCTTTATTTAATAAGTTTCTATTTAATATCGCAATTCCTTCTTTTATATCTTCAAACTCTATTGTTTTTATTATTGTTATTTTATCTTTTTATATCTTCTAGATTTTCCAAATTAATAAATCCTATCCCAATATCATTTAATACTAATTTTTCATAATTGATGAACTTGATATCTCATAATTAGTTTCTAATTCTATGCTTTCTTTTTGACAAAAATATTCTAATATTTTTTTGTCTTGAAAAAGCCTTTTTTTAGTAATATAAGTTTTTCCTTCTAAATCACTAATATTACTAACTGGATTTTTGTTCTAGATATTTTTTTACTTGCAAAAACAAAATCTTGTTTTTCCTTAATGGTATTATTTGAATATTTGAATATTTTTTTGCTTTTAAATGGTAGGGTTTAATGCTACTACATCTAATTCTCCATTTACTAATTTATTCATCAAATTTTCTGTTGAGCCATTATTCATTAATATATCTATTTGAGGATATTTTTTTAATGAATGATAAAATTGGGTCAAATATTAATGATGATAGTAAAAAGCTACTTCCTGCTATTCTTACTTTTTCCCTTTTCTAAATTATTGTATTTTGAAAATATATTTTTCAGCATTATTTATTTTTCTATACTATCTTTAATATATTCATATAAATGCTTTTCCTTCTTCAGTTAATTCTACTCCGTTTTTTTATTTCTATAAAAGACTTTTCCTCCTAGTAAATTTTCTAACTTTTGTATAGATTGTGTTGTGCTGATTGTGAGATATACATACTTTCGGCTGTTTTTTTGAAATATTTTTTTATATTTTTACAACTTCACAAAACACTCTATATAATTCAAGGTCTGTATTCATTTTGTCTCCATTTTTTTATTTAAATAATTCTTTTTAATTTTGGTTCTGTATATTTAAAACAATAATTGATATCATCTTCATCACTTAAATCTGATACTGGAATATCTGAGTCTACTGGTGTTAATACATGGCTTAGTGGATATGTATTCGCTTCAATTTTTAATTTTCCATTGTATTTTTTTATATTTGAACGGAATTTCTGTTATTGTTGATTTATATTCACCGTTTTTTTATCCATAAAGCAATATGCTCTTACTATTTCAATTTGTTCACCTTCTGATAAATACTTGTCATCAATAATATCGTATAAATAGTCTTTTACATTTTCACGTAAAACACCTTTTAATTTAATACCATCATCTATTCCAATTATATATTCAAAATCATTATTTTCTATTGTTTGATATATTTGGTTTTGCTTTGTCATAAGCTCTTTTGTCTATTGTTCCACTCTCTTTTTCATCTTTGTCCAAACCTTCGACATCATATAAGCTGTAATAGCTATATTCTTCTTTAGCCATTTTGCTTAATACTTGTTTTATTGTTGCAAATTTTGTCTTTGTTTCTTGTTGCTATTAAAATTTTTCATTTATTTTTTTCCTCCAATATTTTTAAAAAGTTCTTTACTTATTTTTATTTTGAATTTTTATATAAATCTTTACAAATCTTTGTTCTAAATAATGCAAATCTTAGTAAATTTTTGATTATAGTCTTTATTATATTCTCTATATCCAAAAACACTACCTATTAGTTGAATTAAGAATATATCTGCTGCATATTTTTAAATCATATTTATTTAATTTTATATACTTGTTTTACTTCTTTTACATATTCTTTTAAATTTTCTATATTTATTATTCCATCTTTTTGCTTCTTTTATCTATGTAACAATATGATCTCATAATATCCCAAATTATTGGCATTTTCTTTGCTGTTTCAAAAATCTATTACTGTTATATCTTTTTATTATTGTATATTAACTGCAAATTGCAGTAATCACCATGAGTATTTTTAATTGTTAATTTGTTTATTATTTCAAAATTAAAATTGTTTGCTAATTCTTGTGCTATTGCAATTTTTGAGTTTCATAATCTTTTGATAAATATTTCTTTATATTTATTGTCAGTATTTATTTTGTTTTTCTCAATTTTTATTTTTCTATTGCATCTAGTAAGTATCTCTTTTGAGAATTTTTGATTAATAATATCTTCATCATCTAAATCTGGATATTCTTCTAGTGTTTTAATTAATTTTTCCTAGAAGTTTGGCTGATTTTATTAATTGTTCATAGTTCGCTGAATTATCTTCTAAAAACTTCGCCTTCAATAAATTCTTGCATTATAATTATTCTGTCTTGATATTTTTGTATAATATTTTCCATTTTTAGTTGGATGTATTTAGGTACTGAAATGCCTTTTAGTTGATAAAAAATTAATGATATTTATTTCTTTTTCAATATATTCTATTGTTCTTTCTGAATTAAATTCTTTTTAAAATATATTTTTATCATTTACAATTACTTGAAATATATTTGAAGTTCCTCTGTTTATATAATTTATGTGTATTATTCCTAGTAATCCATAATCATTTGTAACAATATCGATAATTTTTCTTTTTGTTAGTTTTGTTTTTCTAACGCCATTATTTACTCCTTTTATCTTTATTTTCAATCAATAATTTTGCTACATCATTTTTATTACTTTTCCAAAAATTCTTTTAGGTATGTATATGAGAGTGTTTCTTCAATTTCTTCAAATTGATGCCATTCAACTTCTTCTTTATCTTTGTCCTCAATTTTTGTTTGTTATTCCTTTATCAATCCCTATAAAAATAATGGTTTTTCATACATTTTATCTTCTTGAGATCTATATTTAATTGGTTTTAACTTTTTAAGTATTTTAACATCATGACCTGTTTCTTCTATTGTTTCACGGATTGCACATTCCTCTATTGTTTCATTTCTTTCTAAATGTCCTTTTTGGAAATGAATATTCTCCATTTTGAACAACTAGAGCTATTGTTCTTTGTTTTTATTTATTAAAAATACATCCTGCTTTTTATTACAACGTTCATTTTTACCCCATTTATAAAGGAAAAAAGTCACTTTGATTATATACTCAAAAGTGACTTTTATCAGTATTTTTATTTTCTTTTTTTCCATTTTTTTGTTCATTTTTGAATTACTCCTGAGGCTAATCCTATTGAGTCTATAAAGTATTCCTAATGCTGCATTTTGTGTGCGTTTCCTAACACTACTCCTAGCAATACTCCTATTATTACATAAAATGCAACATAGTCTGTTATTGATTTTTCTTCTTTCTTTTCTTTCATTAGTTATTCTCCTTACCCAGTTATCCATTTAATTGAGATTTAAATCCATTTGATTTAATAACATTGGATGTTTTGGTATGATTCTAAATGTATAGCCATAGTCTCCACCTGATTTTAGATTTATTTTGCTTGAAAATGTATATATTCCATTTTCTTCTTTTTCTAATTTTCATTGGTAATACTTGAATATCATCAACTACTCCTGACATTGTTATTTTTTTCCATAATATACTTGTGGATCTATGCTATCTATTGTGATATTTTCTGGTATTTCTATATTACATTTTACAGTTATTATTTTTCCTGCGTTTACTGTGATATCATTACTGTTTGACTTGTCTTGTGAGATTTTTAATATCATTAAATGCTTTTGCTATTTCTGATTTCCATGTATTATATGTAGCTACATTTGTTAAATCACTATAGCTGTTTTTGTTGCGTTCATTAATGGTATGTATATATCTTTTGTATAGTCGTCTAACATTCTTGACATACTATAACGTCCTGCATTTGTGGCTATATTGTTTTTCATAATTTCTAGCCATTTATCTGAATAACCTTTTTCATTTTTGTCATAATATATCGGAATTATTTTGTTTTGTAATGTATCATAGATACTTTTTGCGTCTACATCATCTTGTTCATCATAACTTTGGTATTCTGAGTTTGTTCCAATCTTCCAACCATTCTTTTGATTGTATCCTTCTGCCCACCATCCGTCTAATACACTGAAGTTGATTACTCCATTTGCTGCTGCTTTTTGTCCTGATGTTCCTGATGCTTCTAATGGTCTTCTTGGATTATTTAACCATACATCTACGCCTGCTACTAAATATCTTGACATACCAATATTATAATTTTCTAGTATAAATATTTTTCCTTTAAATTGTGGTTTTAATGATAATTCATGTATATATTTAATTAATTGTTGTCCTTCTACATCTCTTGGATGTGCTTTTCCTACAAAAATAAATTGTACTGGTTGATTTTTCATTACAGATTTGTGTGATTCTTTCTAAATCTCTGAATATTAATGTTGCTCTTTTTGTATGTTGCAAATCTTCTTGCAAATCCAATTGTTAATGCATTTTGATCTAATCCTGACGTTATTTTTCTATTTCGTCATATCCATAGTTATATCTTCTAAGTCTTGAGGTTGTTGAGTCTTTTTACTATCTTTAATAATTTTGCTTTTTCTTGCTTGGTGTACTGACCATAATTTATCGTTTGGTATTTTTATAGATATCATTCCATGTTTCGTCATTTGAAATATCGTCTTGCCAATATGGTTTTAAGTATTCATTATATAATTCTTTAATTGCTGGTGATACCCATGAACAAATATGCACACGTTTGTTACATATCCAATTGGTGATTCATTTGCTGGTACTTCTGGCCATACATCACCAAATAATTCTCTTGATACTGCTCCGTGTAATTTACTTACACCATTTTTTTCTTCCAGCAATTTTTAATGCTAAGATTCCCATGTTGAATCCACTTGAGAGTCATCTCCTGGTTTCATTCCTAATCTCATAAATTCATCTCTTGTAATTCCTAATTCATTCCACATTCCATCAAAATATTTTTCTACTAGTTCTATTGAGAATATGTCATTTCCTGCTGGCACAGGTGTATGTGTTGTAAATGCAGTCTTTGCTGTTACTATATCTCTTGCTATATTAAATGATACTTCTTTTCATGTATTGTTTGTCTAATTAATTCTAATAGTAAAAATGATGAATGGCCTTCATTCATGTGATATACTTCTGGCTCTAGTCCAAGTGCTTTTACTAATCTTACACCTGCCATTCCTAAAACGATTTCTTGTTGGATTCTCATTTCTTGATCTCCACCATATAATGTTTTAGTTATTCCTCTGTATTCTTCGATATTTGATTCAATATCTGAATCCATTAAATATAGTTTTCTTCTACCAATATCTATTTGCCATACCTTTAGGTTTTAATTCTGCTAATGGCATTTTTTTACTGATATTATTAAGTCATTACCATCTTTATCTTTTACTGGTTTAATTGGTAACAAGTCTGTGTCTACTTCTTTATATATACATTCTTGGTCGTCCCCAGCCATTAATTTGTTGATCAAAATATCCGTTTCTATATAATAATCCTATTCCTACTAATGGAATTCCTTTATCACTAGCACCTTTCATGTGATCACCTGATAAAATCCCTAAACCTCCTGAATAAATTGCTACTGTTTCATCTAATCCATATTCTGCTGAAAAAGTATGCAATCATTTCATTTGGTGATTTTTTTCTGGATATTTTTTTATTGAACCATGTTGCTTTTACTATTCATGTATCCATCAAAGTTTTTAACTATTTTTGTCATATTGTTTTTAAAAACTCTTCGTCTTTAGTGCATGCTTCTATTTTTCTTGTGATACTTGTTTTAAAAATTTTATTGGACTTTTTACATTTTTCCCATAAATCTATATCTATTATTTTTAAATAGTCTTAAAAATTCTGTATTCCATGACCACCATAAATTATATGAAATATCATCCAATCTTTTTATTCTTTCTGGTAATTGTGGCTTTACAGTAATTCTGTTGAATACGTAAGACATCTTTATTTCCTCCTTGGTTCTTCAAACAAATTCTTTTTGTACTTTAATTATTATCATCTAATTTATTCTGATTGTCAATTACATAAATATTAAGTTTTATTCTTTTGATGAATAATATTACTCACCATAATCACTTCTATTTTTCGTCTATTATTTTTGTCCTCTTTCTTCAATCTTCGCTAATTGCTCTTTTTGGCTGTTAGGGAGCATTTCTATTTTCCATTTGAGCTTTTTATGAATTCTATATCATATTCAAATTGTCTTGATTCTATATATATTCTATTTGATAATTCTTGTAATTTCTTATATATTTTCAAAATTATTTAGTCTACTATATTCTATATCGTCTCTTTCTATTAATATTGGTTGAAATTCATTACTTTCATTTCCTCTTATATAAATACTTACATTATTATTTAAGTTTATATTCTTTTACAATTTCTTCAATTGCTTCAACTGATTCATCATGTCTCATTTAAATCTGTTAATTTTGATGGTTTTGGGTCTCGACTCATTTTACTTTGTTCTAATTCCTTTTCATATCTTGTATGTACACCTACTGCACTCACTATATCTCCTACTGCCATTATATTTAATGATAGAATATATCCTTTTCTGCTAATAATTGTAAATTAACTCCTATTAAATTTCCCCCTTTGGTTGGTGCTACTTCGTAAAGTAAATCATGACCCATTTTTCTATTGCAAATGATGCTAAATTATCTCGGTGATCATATGAGTCTATCCTGTTAACATTCCAAACTTATCTCTATCTATTTCATCAATATCTGGTCTATATTGCTTATATCTATCTGGATCTATTATTACTGGTTTCTCAACGTTTTTAGTTATTAATTTTTCTCAACATAGTTTTTCCAGCGCCTGTTTGCTGTTATTATGTATGCAAATTTTTCTTCATCAATTGCTTTTTATTACATCCTCTCGTAAACGCACTTTGCGATTTGTATAAATGTATCTAAGTATTCTAAATCAGTTAATTTCGTTCCACCATGTTCTTTGTCATTAATCATTTTAATCCTAATTTCTTCAGGTATACTGCTATTTTACAATTGGATTTATTCTTCTTCTAGCAAATTTTGCAATTTCTAAAATTAGGGCATGGTAAACTTTTAAATTCTTCTCCATACTTTTTTCTAATATTTCTACTAAACTTTTCTATCATCTTTAAAGGTGCTTTTCTTTTCAATCTCTATCTCTCTCATTATCTCCTCCTATATCGCCCCTTTATTATATTCTTCTATTATATGTTCTATTGCGTTCATGTTTCCTTTAATGGCTTGCTCTCGTATTTTTTCTAGCAATTCTAGTTTAGATTGTAATATTTTTGCCTCTTGTATATCTTTTCTATCGAAAAATTCTCTTGTTAATTTTTGCAATTATATCATTTAATATTTCTAATGCTTTGTTAATTTTTCACTATTCAACTCTTGCATTGATTATAACCTCTTTTCCCTTTTTATCTTCCATATAATATAATATTTTTCCTTTTTCTAATATTTTCACGTAATTACTTATTTATAATTCATCAATTCTGTGATAAAATATATATGATTAATTTAAATGGAGGTCTATATGGTTGAATTACTTTTCACCTGTTGGAGATTTTTGATTGCTTAAAAGCTGCTGTTCAAAATAGTGTACATGCGGTATATTTTGGAGGACAGCTTTTTAATGCTGCTATTCGGCTAAAAATTTTTGATAAAGATGGTATTAGAGATGCTGTCAATTATGCTAAATCTCGTAATGTTAAGATTAATTTTTACGCTTAATATTTTTGTTAAAAAATAATGAATTTGATGATGCTATTGATGTTGTTAAATATATTTATGAACTTGGTGTTGATGCTGTTATTGTTGATGATCTTGGTTTTTGCTAAATATATTATTGATAATTTTCCTGGTATGGAAGTTCATGGTAGTACTCAAATGACAATTCATAATTTAGATGGTGCTATTGCACTTAAAAATCTTGGTTATAGTAGAGTCGTGCTTGCTCGTGAGTCTACACTTTCTGATATTGATTATATTTGCCGTAATGCAAATATTGATATTAGCTTTTGTTCATGGTGCATTATGTATTTCATATTCTGGTCAATGTTTATTTTTCTAGTGCTATTGGTGGTAGGTCTGGTAATCGTGGTAGATGTGCTCAACCTTGTCGTATGTATTACAATATGCTTGAGACCTCTGATAATGTTTCTTATAAAAATATTGGAAAAAGGTTTTTAATTAGTCCTAGGGATTTATGTGGCCTTGATTTTTATTCCCTGATCTTATTAAGGCTGGTGTTAAAAGCTTTTAAACTTGAGGGTAGAATGAAAACTCCTGAGTATGTTGCAATTGTTACTCGTATTTACAGAAAATATATTGACTTAGCTCTTTCTGATAATGAGTATGTTGTTGATAAAAATGATTTACATGATTTGATGCTTGCTTTTTAATAGATTGGATTTTCTGAGAGTGCTTGTGGTGGTGATGATAATCATGATTATGTTTTTGAAGAAAAAGCCAAGCAATCAGGTTTATATATTGGAAATATTTCAAAGATAGATAAAAAGAATGGTTTAATTTCTCTAAAAACTAACGAGCCACTTGATATTGGTGATACTTTTCTTGTTCAACAAGAAGATCATAAATATACTATTTCTGGAAATTTTGAAGAATGGTTCACATGTTAAAAGTGCTGCTATTGGTGATTTAGTTACTATTGGTAGAGTTAAAGGTGAGCTTGAACTTGGTGATAAAGTTTTTAAAAATAAATAGTGCTATTATCAGTAAAGAAATTAAAGAGTTCAATTCTCACGAACATGTAAAAATCCCATTGGTCGCTAATTTTAAAGCTTTAATTGGTAAGCCTCTTGAGCTTGAAGTTGCTTCAGCTTGATGATCCTGGAAATACTTATTTTGGACTTTCTACTACTATTTCAAATGAAATCAACCTATTGAGCTATTAGTAATCCAATTTCTAAGAGCGTTTGATTGAACAATTAAATAAAACTACTGATACTAATTTTTGAGTTTAAGCAAATTAATATTGAGATGGATGATAATATATATATTCCTAAAATATCTTCTATTAATGCTCTTCGTAGAGATGCTCTAGTACTCTTTATCAAAAGGGTATTAATAACTTTACTAAATTTTTACCAAGTAAATTACCTTCTACAGAACTTGTTCATCAACATGTTTTTCCTAGTATAAGAACATATTCTATTTTGCTTAATTCTATTAGTAATTCAATGGATTATTCTAGTTTAAAAAAATGTTGATAGAGTTTATATTCCTCTTAAATTTTTTTATAAAAAGAGTTTGAATCTAAACTTTTTAGAGATTAGTCAATTTACTAATTGTTATATTGATATTCCTACTATTGTTAGAGATAATTTTTAGAAATGTTTTTATAATAATTTTTGATGAAAAAGTTAATAAATTTAATATTAAAGGTCTTGTGATTTCAAATCTATCAGGTATTAGTTTATGATGAAATATGTTAGTAAGCTTGATATTGTTTCTAAGTATACACTTAATATTTATAATAATCATACTATTGATGAGTTAAAAAGTTGGAGTTAATCGTGTTTACGATTTCTCCTGAACTTGATTCTGAAAACTATTATTGATTTATGTAATAATTCTTCACTTCCTACTGAATTTTTAGTATATGGTAAACTTCCGGTTATGCATATTCAATATTGTCCTTTGGGTAAGTCTAATAAATGTTGTCAACTTGCTCAATGAAATGTAAAAACATCTAATAGATTTTATTTAGAGGATAGACTTGGTTTATAAATTTGAGTTTGTTCCTGATAATATGCAAACAATTACTAAAATCTATAATTCTAAAAATCAATTCTATTGATTATGCTAAATTTCCTTTTTGATAGTTGTTTAATTAGTATTACTGATGAGGATAATTTGGATGAAATCATTTATAATGTAAAAATAATATTAAATTTGAGGGTAAAAATTATACTAATGGTAATTTAAATAAGTTTGTTTAAAAAACACAGTCAATCTTTTATTGATTGACTGTATTTTTCTATTCTTCTATTAATTCTAACCATAACTCTTTTTTTCTACAATAATTCTATTGTCAAAAAACAGTGTCATCAAAAAGCTTATCCAGGCGATTTTTGGTTGAATTTGTCGTATTTTCCTCGCCTATTTGTGTTATATTCGTGCTACAATACTTCCATACTTCTTTTTCGATTATTTCAGTGATTGAATTATACAAATTTTATTAATCACTAATATCTGTATCCAATATAATTTCAAATGTATAACCTGGATATATTTTTCACTAATTCTTTAATTATCAAATCTTTAAAGATTTTTCTATTTAAAATTGAAAAATCTATTACTATATCAAAGCTGCAAGTTTTATTTTTATTATCTACTACAAATCCATGTATATCTATTGTTCCATCATATTTTAGAATGGTTTCTTTGATTTTTCTCTCATGCTTATTATTTCTTTATTATGTAGTATTTATAGCATATATTCCAATTGTATGTATTACTATTCCAAATTTTTCGTAAAACCTTTTTGTGATTTTTTTCTTGTAAGTATATCTGCTTCTGTAATTGATAAATCATCTGATACTTCAATATGTACACTTCCGTGATATTTATCATATCCAGCACTATTCAATATTAAATCATATACTCCTTGTACTTCTCTTTCTTCCATTATCATTTCTTTTATTTTTAAAAGATATCTTTTTAGGTATTCTTTTTTCAATAATATTGTCAACTGATCTTTTTAATTAAATCAAATCCTGATTTGATTACCACTAGTGATAAAAAAATATTCCTACATATCCTTCAATTTTTATATTAAAGATTTTTGTAAAAATAATGCTGATACTAATACTGAAATAGACATAATTGCTCCATGTTCTGCATGTGTTCCTGCTATATGTAATGTATCTGAATTTGCTTCTTTTGATTTTTATCAATATACCATCCTAAAAATATATTTTATTATTATTGCAGTAACCAATATTACTATAATAAAGTTATCATAGTGTACATGATCTGGATGTATTATTTTTATTGATTCAATGCATTCTGTTATACCTGCATATAAAATTATTGATGATACTAAAAATTCTGACATGTGCTCTACTTTTCCATAGCCATATGGATGCTTTTTATCTGGTAATTTACTAGCATATTTAATTCCTAAAATTGTTATTATTCCTGATAATGAGTCTACTAAGCTATTTATTGCATCTGATGTAATTGCAATAGAATTTGTGAAAAAAATCCTATGATTCCTTTTTACTGATGCAATGAATAAATTTAAAATAATATTTATTACACTTGTTTTTATAACTATTTTTCTCTATTTTTATTTTTCTTTATTATTAATCATCTCTTCTCCTCTATATTATTTTTTTATAGACTAATATTATAATATAATATTATGAAATAATAAAAATCCATCAAAAATAATATTTGAGATGGATTCATTATTATAATGCTGTGAAAAAGTTATTAACCCTAATACTACACCTGTTGCGTTTGGGAATTATTAATAAATAATCTTTTTAGGGATCTTTTTGTCAATCCATAAATAACCCAGATTAAGCATGATATTGCTGCTGTAAGTGGTTGTAATGGTTGTGATTTGTTTCCTTTAAGATTAGCTATAATCTGTGGTATATATGATATAAAACAAATACTCCTATAAATGCTCCTATTGAACCTACAATAGTATTTTACTTTTTTTGTTTATTTTTCCTTATTTATGATAATCACCTCCCTTATAAGCTATTATACTATAATACTATAATACTATTATTATAATTTTTCTACAGTTTCACATTATTTTCACCAAAAATCCTAGATATTAGATTTACTAATACCTAGGATATATTTTTAATCAAATTATTTTGATTCTTCTACTGGATATACACTGATTTTCTTTTTATCTCTTCCAAGTCTTTCTACTTTTCATTGTTCCTGTAATTTTAGCATATAATGTGTCATCGCTTCCGATTCCAACATTTGTACCTGGATGCATTTTTGTTCCTCTTTGTCTAAAAAGAATATTACCAGCTTGAACTAATTGACCATCAGCTCTTTTTGATTCCTAATCTTTTTGACTCTGAATCTCTTCCATTATCAGTACTACCTTGACCTTTATGATGTGCCATATCGCTCTCTCACCTTTCCTTTCTTAATATTCTTTGGTTAAAATTAACCAATTACGATTGATTTGATTTCAACCTTTGTATATGGTTGTCTGTGTCCTTGAGTTCTTCTCTCATTTTTTTCTTTGCTTTGTATCTGTAAACTAGGATTTTTCTTTTCCTTTTTCCATTGTTTGTTACAGTTCCTTCAACTTTACAACCTTTTACATATGGAGTTCCAACTTTTACATCTTTATCATCAGATACTAAAACTACTTTTGTCAAATGTAACTTTCTTTCCTTCTTCAATATCTAATTTTTCAAAAGAATACTTGATCTCCTTCTGAAACTTTTGTATTGTCTTCCCACAACTTTCGATGATTGCGTACATTTCAGATTCCTCCTCTATTTTACTCGCTAAGCATAAATACTAGGTATCTTTAAAAAGATTTTTTTAACCCGACTTAGGCGGTTTACACTTATCTATTATAAACTACTTGTCATAGTATTGTCAAGCGTTTGTAGTATTAATAATTGTTGAATATTTCGTTAAATTCTTCTTCGTTGATTTTTTTCTTTTTCATTAATACTTCTGCTACTGCGTCTAATTTATCACGATGCATTCTTAATATTGATTGTGCGTCTTGATATGCTTGATCTAATATTTTTCTGATTTCTAAGCCTATTGTGTTTTTGCATATCTGTTCCTAATAATTGTAGTTTTTCATATGCTTCATTTTTAAATTTAATGACATTGGTCCAATTTTGTCATTCATTCCATATGTTGTTACCATATTTCTTTGCAATTTCCATTGCTACTTCTAGGTCATTGCTTGCACCTGTTGATATTTCATTTAATGCAATTTTTTTCTGCTGCTCTACCCCCATTAATGATATTAATTTTTCCCTCATTTCTGTTTCTGAAAATGTAGTATTTGTCTTCATTATTACGATACATTGTGTATCCACCTGCCATTCCTCTTGGTATGATTGATACTTCTTTTACTACATCTTGTGTTGGTAGATATTTGCTTACTACTGCATGTCCTGCTTCGTGATATGCTGTTAAGCGTTTATCTTTGTCAGATATTCTTCTGTTCTTTTTCAAGTCCAACTGTTACTTTTTGCTAATGCGTCTTCTACATCTTGGTTTGAAATTTCTTTTTTTGTTTTCTTGATGTTGCAATTATTGCTGCTTCATTTAAGATATTTGCTAATTCTGCACCACTAAATCCAGCTGTATTTTTCTGCAATGTTTTTCAAATCAATATCTTCTGCGAATTTTTATTTTTGCATGAATTCTTAGAATGTCTTCTCTTTCTTTAACATCTGGTAAATTAATGACTATTGTTCTATCAAATCTTCCAGGTCTTAATAATGCATCGTCTAACATTTCTGGTCTGTTTGTTGCTGCAATTACTATTACTGATTGTTCTGATTCAAATCCATCCATTTCTACTAATAATTGATTTAATGTTTGATTGTTTTTCACTGTCTGCGCCTATTGCATTTTGCTCTTCTTGCTCCTATTGCATCTATCTCATCTATGAATATTATACATGGCGCAATTTTCTTTTGCTCTTTCAAAATAATTTTCTTACTCTTGATGCTCCAAGTCCTGCAAATAATTCTACGAATTCTGAACCACTCATTGAAATAAATGGTACTTTTTGCTTCACCTGCAATTGCTTTTGCTATTAATGTTTTACCTGTTCCTGGTTTTCCTGAGAATAGTACACCATGTGGTACTTTTTGCTCCCATTTCTTTTATATTTATCTGGATTTTTCAAGAAATCAATGATTTCAATCATTTCATTTTTCTTCATCTAATCCTGCTACATCATCAAATTTTTACATCATTGTTTGATATTTCTGGATCATATACTTTTCCTTTTTCCAACACCTTGCATTTCAAAAATCAAGTATACCATTACTAGCATTATTAATGTTGGCAAAAAATCTAGCTAAAGCCTGTCATAAATGTTTGCAAACATAGATTTTCTTTTTGTTCTATTTCTACTGTTTTTCCTGATGCTATTTTTGATTTTACTAATTCCATAAATGCTTGTATATTTGGGAATTGTTGAATTTTTCTTTTTGTCTTCTGGTACTTTATTATCTTTTTCTATATCTTTTTATATGATAATAATGCAGTTTGACTTGCTTCATTTTAATTCTATTTTTGTATCTTTTCTTCATCAATGTCTTTTAATAATTGTGAATATGCAACTGAATTCTCTTTTTGCTTATTATGTTTTTTTGAATTGTATAATATACTGATGTTCCTAATACTGCTAATAAAGCAATGATTAAAAGAATGTTTGATATTAAGTCTTTTAATGATTTCTGTTTTTATCTTTGTTTTTCAGCCATTTTTCAACCTTTTCTATTATGTATTGTCCTTTTACAATATTATCATTATCATTGTTTTCATTTTCTTTTTATCATCTTTGTCTGATTTCTTATCTTTTTGTCTTCTTTATCTTTTCTATTTTTCTTCTGGTTGTTCTTCTACTTTTTGATTATAATTTTTTTGCTTTTATAATCAATTCTTGTTGATTTCCTATTTCTCTTTTTCTAATAAGTAATAAAGCTACCACTAAATAAATATATGTTAATATTAAATATAGTAAATCTAAGTTTGGTACAATGAAATTAAATCTTGTCAAAAAGCATTATTGCTGTTATTATTGTAAAAACAATTGTTGCAAGTGTTATTGACATACAACTTATATTAAATAATTTAGAATATTTGATTTGAATTTTCATTATTTTTACTTGATTATTATTGCTATTAGAGAAATTGCTAAAAACATTTATTATTGTTACTGTTACTGCTGTTAGTAATATTACTATTGATATAAATACAAGTGTTTTTTTGTAATATTTCATTTTGTTTTTCATCTGTTAATAATTTTAGTGTATCTGCTTTTGTAAAGTTCTGAGATAATCCTAATTGTTTTTGCTATTGATGAATATTTGTATTTTACAATTGCTGTTTTTTGGTTGTTTTTATTATTAAGTAATCTTTAGAAAATACAAACAAATTTCCTTTTTATCTAATAATTCTTTATGTTCTTTTTCAACATTTGCATAGTTTGTTAATATTATTGTTCCATCAAACATTTTATCAAAATCTGTTTTTATTTGTTCTAATTATTGGTTCTTCTGAGATCTACTTCAAACTTATCATCTACAACTTTAAAAATTAGGTAAATTATTTTCAGTAAATTTTTAAATACTTCCATTGCTCCTACTTCAGTTCTTGTTATTGCTGGAGTTAATATCAATGTAACTAGTACTGATAATAATATTATATAACCAATAAAAGCTTGAAACTGTTGATTCTGATATTTTATCATATTTATCTATTCCAAATATTGATACAATAAACTTTCTGAAAAAAAGTTGTTTTTAATTTTTGTGTATTTTCCATTTTTCCTCCAATAGCACTATATTTTTGTTATTTCATATTTATTTTCTGGTAAATCTTTAATATTATAGCCTTTATTAATTATTTCTATTCTCAATTCATCTGCTTTTTGTAATCTTTATTTTGTTTTGCTTCAAGTCTTTGTTTTGCTAATAATTCGATTTCTTCTGGAATATCTAGATTCTCTTCTGCTTGATGCTTTTCTGAATTTATTAGATCTAATCCAAGAATTTTTGTCAAATTTTTAAGATTAATTCTGCTATTTGTTTAGATTTTTGTTTCATTTTTTTAATAAATCCCATACTATTCCCATTGCTAAAGGTAAATTTAAATCATCATTTACTGCTTCATGAAATTTGTTTTTCTGCTTCTAACAAGATTTTATTATCAATTTTGTATCTGAATTTTTATTTAATAAATATAACTTACGTAATTTATTTAATGATGTTTGTGCTGCTTTTTGCACCATCAAATGTAAAAGTTTAATTTGTTTCTAAAAGCTTGCACTATAGCAAAAACAATCTATATGCTAATGGTTCTATTCCTTTTGCTTGTAAGTCTTCTAGTCTATATATATTATGTAATGATTTTGACATTTTTCCATTATCAATTAATAAAAATTCTACGTGCATCAGAAGTTTGCTGGATTATGTCCAAATGCGCCTTTACATTGTGCTATTTCATTTTCATGATGTGCAGGGAATATGGTCAACACCTCCTGTATGAATGTCAAAATGTTCTCCTAGGAATCTTTTTACTCATTGCTGAACATTCAATATGCCATCCTGGATATGATAGTCCCCATGGACTTTCCCATTTCATTAAATGTTCTTTTGGTGCTTTTTATCCATAATGCAAAAATCTGCTGGATTTCTTTTTTTCTGGATCAACTTCTATCCTTGCTCCAGCTTCTTGACCTTCTAATTTGTTATTTGATAGTACTGGATAATTATCTAATTTGGATATATCGAAAATATATTCCTTTACTTGTTTCATATCCATAACCATTATCTAATATTGACTTTTACCATTTCTTCCATTTGCATGATATTGTCTGTTGCTTTTTGTTATGGTTGTTGGCATTTCAATATTTAATAATTTTATATCTTCCATAAAACATTTTGTATAATATGCTGCAATTTCATAAGGGTCTTTTCCTTCTGAACAGGCAGCTTTTTCCATCTTATCTTCACCTGTATCTGCATCTGAGGTTAAATGTCCAACATCTGTTATATTCATTACATGATTTACTTTAAATCCGTTATATTCAAACATTCTTTTTCAATGTGTCTGCAAATATATATGCTCTCATATTTCCAATATGTGCATAGCTGTAAACTGTTGGTCCACAGCTATACATTTTGACTTCATTTGGTTTATTGGTTCAAATTTTTCTTTTTGATGTGTTAATGTGTTATATAAATATATTTCCATATTATTATCCTTTATTTATTATGGTATTTGTCGTGTTTGTTGATGTTGTTGTGTTTGTACTACCACCTGATGTTGTATTTGTTGATATTGTTGTATTTGTAGTATTTGTTGTTGCTGGTCCACTTGAATTATATGTTATATAAATCTCTGTTCCTTTTTCTGCTTTCGTTGCACTCTGTGTTAATACTTGATCTTTTGCAACTCCTGCTTTTATCATTTATTTTTGCTACTACAGTAAATCCTGCATCTGTTAATTTAGCTTTTGCTGCATCTAGTTTCATTCCTACTACATTTGGTACATCTAACATTACTGGTGTTGTATGTTTATCACAATATTCTGTTATTTTTCAGATGTTAATCTTGGTGTCCAATTTCCTTTTTCTTCTGTTTCAATTACTTTACCAATATATACTGTTTCTGTATTTGGACAATATTTTGTTGCTAGCTTTTTAGTCTCTTTTGCATATTGTATATGCTTTTGATCCTTCTGATTTGTCTGGAATATTATCTTTTGAGAATATTTCATCATATTTCTCTGCTGTTGATGATGTTGCTAATTTTCCAGTTGCTTTATCAACTGATTTTGTTACTATTCCATCTGGCTTATCAAAATCTTTTTACTTCTTTGTTTTCATTGATTCTTTTTCATTACTGGGAATCAAAATTGCTGCTGCTGGTTTCTTCCCAGAATGATGCTGTTTTTATATCCCTCATCTGCTCCATACCATACTGCTGCTGCATAATGGTGTAAATCCACAGAACCATCTATCTACAGCGTTTGAAGTTGTACCAGTTTTTCCTGCTACTGCCATATTTCCTAATACATTTCCGAATGATTTAGCTGTACCATCATCTACAACGTCTTCCATCATTGATGTTAAAATATATGCATTTTCTTCTGACATAACTCTTTCTTGCTTTTGTTCTGGTTCTACTATAACTTTGCCTGTTTGATCAACTACTTTTTGTATAAAATGTTGGTGTATTATATACACCTTTATTAGCGATCATTGCATAAGCTGCTGCCATCTTTAATGGTGTTATTGATTCTGTTCCTAATGCTAATGATAATCCTGCTTTTTCAGTGTCAACATTAATATCCATCTTTTTCAGGAATTCTTTTGGTTTTTCATATCCCATTATTGATAATAATTTAATCATTGGAATATTTAATGATATTGTTAATGCTCTTCTCATTGAAACTATTCCATTATTATCACCGTCTGAGAGCATCATTATGTGGTGTATAATTTTTCCGAATGTTGTTAAATGATCATAATATACTGTTGCTGCTGTTGTGTTCTTTTGATTCTAATGCTGGTCCAACAATTCCTATTGGCTTAAATGTTGATCCTACTTGTCTTTCTGAGAATATTCTGTTTAATCCTAGTGTATCTGGGTGTTCTTCTAGCGCTCCTGCTGTTCCTAAGACTCTACCTGTTGATGGATCTATTACAACCATTGCTGATTGTGCAGTTTGTCCATTGCCCTTTTTAACATATTTTGATTTTGCATATTCTTCATTTTAATATTTTTGGATTTTTGAATCTTCTGTCGTGTAAATTTTATATCCACTGTTTAATGTTATCTCTCTAGCTTCTGAGTAGTTTATATCTTGTTTTTGCTTTTATTTGTTTTTGCAATTTGATCTATTGCTGCTGTTGTTGTAAATAAAGTCCTGTCAATCCGTTTGTTTGGCTTCCTTTTTCAAATTTAAGTCCATCATTTACTTCTTTTACTGCATCCTTATATTCACTATCACTTATTTTCTTTTAATTCATGCATTTTTCCAATTACTATTAATGTTCTGTTTTTTTGCTCTTGCTAATACCTTTTCCTTACCATCTTCTTTAAAAAGATTGTATAGTGATGGTGCATGGTTAATTCCTGCAATAAACGCTGCTTGTGCTACTGATAAGTCTTTTGCTGGTTTTATTAAAATAGAAGTTAGCTGCTGCTTCAACTCCTCTAATTTCAAGTCCATTTGTTGCAGATCCTAGGAATATTCTGTTTTAAATATCTATTTAATACATTATCTTTTCCAAGCATCTTGTCTGCTTGTATTGCTCTTGACCATTCTCTTATCTTTCTTTCTATACCTGCCACACCTTTACGAGAATCGTCATTCATTGTGATTTTTACTAATTGTTGCGTTATTGTACTTCCACCATATGAAGAGTTTTCCTCTTGTTTTTATGAAAGATAATATTGCTCCAAATGTTCTCTTTAAATCAACTCCATTATGTTTATAAAATCTTTCGTCTTCGATTGATATAAATGCATCTGGTACTTTTTCCCATTTGATTTTAATTCAACTTTTTATTTACTTCACTTCCTGTTATAGTTGCAATTCTTTCGCCATCTTTGTTATATATTTCTGCTCCTGCATCTGCTAAAAATTGTTCTTTTGTTGTGCCCATTTATCTGTTTTAAATATGTATGTAATAAATGATGCTATTGCAATTATTCCTAATACCATTAACGCAAAATAATACTAACAAGATTTTTCTTCCAAAGTTTCATTTGCTTTTCTTGCCATTTTTATTGTTTTTATCAGAATTCTTGACTGTGGCCTTGTTTCCAGCTTTATTTGTATTTGGTCTTTTTGATTTTGTTACTTGCTTTCTTGGGGCTGACATATCTTTGTCTTTTTAAAAATGCGTATTTTGATGATACTTTCATCATCTTCCTATTTTTCTTAAGCCTAAATCTATTGATTTGACAACTTTTTAGTTTTGTCTTTTTGCATTTCGATTTGGACTGTGTTTTTCATTTTTCCATATAAATTCAATCCTTTCTATATGTAAAATATTTCTCTAAAATACAATACTATTATATTACAAACTCCTTATTTTTACAACCTTTTTTGAAAAGCCTTGGTTAGATTGATTAGTCCGTGATTTTTATATGTTTTTTTGTGTATTAATAATGTTTTTAAATTATATTTTTGTTATTACATTTATGCCTTCTTTTATTAATAAATTGCATCCACTTTGTTTTATTGTTTTGTAAATTAATCTTCCATGGAATTGTGTATAATTCTCTATTTTGATCTATTGCACATTTTGCAGTTATTAATGATCCACTCGTTTCATCTGCTTCTATTATTATTGTTGCTATTGACAAACCACTTATTATTCTGTTTCTTATTGGAAAAATTTTCAGGCTTTTATTTTGTCATTTATTTTATATTCTGTAATTATTAATCCTTTATTTTCTATAATTTCTTTTTGCTAATTTAGTGTTTTCTTCTGGATATTTTTTTGATAATCCATTTCCTAAAAACTGCTATTGTCTTGCCTTTTTGCTGCTAGTGCTCCTATATGTGCAAATTGGTCAATTCCTTTTTGCTAATCCACTTACTATTGTAAATCCTTGTGAGGGCATATTTTTGCTAATAAATATGCATAATATTTTCCTTTTTGATGCATTTCTTTTTCCTACTATACTTATTGCTTTTTGTGTTTAGAATATTGATGTTTCCTACATAATATAGATTTTGAGGACAGTTATCTATTTCTAATAAATTATCACTAAAATATATGTCTCGACTATTTATTTGTTTTATTTTATATGGCATTTAATTTTTCTCCTTTTTACTAATTTTTCGCATTAAAAAGAGCTCACTATTGTAAGCTCTTCTATTATTTATTTAGCCATTTTTCATATTCTTCAATTATCACATTTTGCTACTTGTGCAGGTGTTATATTTGATGTATTTATTACTAAATCATAATTAGCTAAATCTTCTTTATGAATATTATATAATTCAAAAATATCTTTCATTTTCTAATTTAAATCTTTTTGTAAATCTTCTTTTTGTTCTTGTACTGTATTAAAATTTTCTGAAGATTTTCTATTTTCGTCAAAAAATGCTCTCTTTGCTGCTACATTTATATCTACTTGTAAATATATTTTAAATGATTCTGGTACTGCATACCAACCCTAAACGTGCATCTATTACTAGATTATCATGTGTTTTAGCATATTCTTTACAGCTATTTTCTATTTGTATATCAATTTCCGGATGTGTTTTTACATATTCATTAAATGTTGTTACATCCATATTATTTTTCTTTTTGCAAGCTTTTCTGAAATACTCGCCATTACGGTATATTTCATATTTTAATCTTTCTGCAAGTTCTCTTGATACAGCCCCTTTTCCACTGGCTAAATCTCCTGCTAATGATATGATGTGCTTCTTACCCATATTACTCCTTATATTACATCCTTGTTACGTTTTTCTTTATTTTCTTTCCATTTCTTCACTATTGTAAATTATGATTTTCCTTCTTCAATTTCTTGTGCTGCTTCTGTTACAGGGTTTGGATCTTTTTGTGATGTCATTGATTCACTTCCTAAAAGCTATTTGTCTTGCTCTTTTAGCTGTTGCTATTACTAATCTAAATCTGTTTTCTGATTTTTCTTAACAATTCTACTACTGTTGGTTTATTAATCATTATTATATCTCCTTTTTGACTGGTCTATTTCAATTATACTAGGCATTCTAGCCTATGTCAATCTTTATTAGTTTACATTATATTTTTAAATTTTTATTATTAGTGATTTTACTACATAATATATAAATATTATTGCTACCATTCCTAATACAAAAGAAATCTAATATTTTGATTTTTCTCTTCCATACAATCCATATAATATCATTGTAAATGATGTCATTATAAATGCTTCTACTGCATATAAAAGCAATGATTTTTGATTCTTTTTATTAGATATTTTCAAAACATTATAACTACTGCAATTATTTCGATTATTATTAATGTTTTCATGTTACTTAAAAATGTAATTGTATTTTAGTGAATTTCCTAATCCGACCACTAACCATAGATATATAATTGATGTTATTGCTATCAATATATTTGTTAATATTAGTTTATATCTATCAATGTTTTTATTAATGATCTTTCTTTATTTTCTTTTTATTTCTTTTTGAATCTCATCTAATTGAGTTGTCGTTATTTCTTCCTTTTCCTCTTTCATAGATCCCCCTAAAATTCATATTCGTATATTAGCATACTTATCATTGTTATTGGTGCTGTTTCTGTTCTAAGGATTCTTTTTCCTAATCCTACAGTTTTTGCTCCACATTCTTCTAAATTTTTAACTTCTTCAATTGACATTCCACCTTCTGGCCCGATTACTATTCCTATTCTTTCTGCGTTTGGATGTTGTTTTATTACTTCTTTTTATGTTTGTTTTTCTTTCATTTTCATAAGCTATTAGAACTAAATCGTATTCAGAAATTTTCTTTTTCAATTGTTCCATTGTTATTAGATTTTCTACTTTTTGGAATTATATTTCTCTTACTTTGTTTTGCTGCGACTTCGGCAATTTTTTTGCCATCTATCAATTTTTATCATCTTTTTAATTTACTTATACAATATTTCATATTTACTGGAACAAATCTGTTTGCTCCTAATTCTGTACATTTTTGTATGATTGTTTCCATCTGCTTTTTGGTAATCCTTGAAATATTGTAATGTCTAAATTTGATTCTGTTGATACATTTTTCTTCAAGTATATTACATATTACTTCTGTTTTTGTAATCTCAGAAATTTCTACTAAGTAGCTTTTTCCATTATCTTTGTTGCATACATATATTTTGTCACCAATTGTTTTCTTAATACATTCACTAAATGATTATAGTCTTCAGTTATTATTGCTTTATCAGCAGTTATATTGTTATTTTCTACAAAAATTATACATTCTTCCTCAATTTGATATTTAAATTGTACCATTTTTGTTTTTATATTCTATTGTTTTAAAAATTATATTTTATTTTTAAAGTACAAAAATGAGTTACAATATTATAACTCATTTTTGTCTGCTAACTAACTCAATTCAATCTTTTTATTGCTGTACTACTATAATATAATATCAATAATGTATACATTATTTTTAATATTTTACTTTTTAATGTTTTGTAAACTATTTTCTATTATTATATCTATCATATTTTTGTGTAATTCAGAACTCCCACATAACTATCCGGTGCATCTGACCAAAAATATTGCATCATTATCATGCAAATTCATAACATAATGAGCCGCTGTAACAAAAATTTTAAATCCTGCTCTTTTTATTACACTAGAACAGTATTATAAAATACAAAAATTCTAAAAATTTAATAAATAATTTTCATAATATTCTATGTTATTCTGTAATATTAAATTCTACTGAAAAAAATAGATTTCCTTTCCTTCATTATCGTCTACACTTTTTATTAATCTATAGGTTCCTTTATCAAGTGCTCCATACAAATCAGTCCATTTCACATTAGTTTTCAAACTTCCTGTATTATTAATATTAAATCTAATGCCGGAAACTATATTCATGATTAATGATTTTTGGTTCTTGCCAGTTATTATTTACTTTTCTTTTCTATTTTAAACCAGTAACCGTACGAGAAAAGGATATAAATTAGTATCTTTAATGATAATACTTGCACCATTTTTATTTAATGTTCCTTCTTTTTATTTCCATTTTTACATTTTTAATACTTCGTTCTTTTAAATCCTGAACATCATTATTATTTAGAATATTATTTTCATTATTTATTATAGTGTTATTGTTTGTTATAGTATTTTCATTGCTCTTAATAAAATTATAATTGTTTATATTTTTCGTATTTTTATATTCTCTTGTATAAAAATATCACAACTAAAATTATCAAGATAACAATAGAAATAACTATAAAAACACACTTTTTCATTTCTTCACCCTCCTTTCTGATATATTTCCACTTAATATGATTTATTCTCTAAAATTACAAAAGCTGGGTCGAAACCCAGCTTCAACAAGTCATTATGTCCCTATAAAAATAAAGGGGTTTACTTCTATTAAGTATGTTTAATTAAGATAATGCTATCAAATGATATGTAAAAAGTCAATATTAAATTAATTTTCTATATTTATGTATATTTTGTATCTCGTTATTCTTATGTTATTATGGTACTAATAAAAATAAATCCCAAAGACCCTTTATTTAAAAAGAGTTCTAGGATTTTCAGTTATGGTGGGCAGAGATGGATTCGAACCATCGTACCTCTTTCGAGAACAGATTTACAGTCTGCCGCCTTTAGCCACTCGGCCATCTGCCCATATAAATTATGAACTAATGGTGCGCCCTCTAGGATTCGAACCTAGGACCGACCGGTTATGAGCCGGTTGCTCTGACCAACTGAGCTAAGGCGCATTTGTTTAACACCTCTTTATTTTAATGTACTTTATTTTTGTTGTCAATAGATATATTTACTTTTTAAAAAGTTTTTAATATTAATATCTATTGTATCCTGTTTGATGCTTCTGGTAATGCTAAGTAGCATTCTTTGATCCAAACAAGAACTTAATTGCTCTAACTAATTTACTATTTTTAATCTTTCCCAGAATGATGGTTTCTTTGTTTCATATTGCATTTTCCATCATTGGTTGATTAAATTGTGTATATTGATTGTTTTTGTCTTGATTGTGTATTTTACTATATTTTGTTGATGGTACAAAATTATTGACTACTGGGGCTACTCTTTGTGTATTTATTTGTGTAGCTTGTTGGACAGGTTGTCTTACTTGTTGATTTTGTGCTACTACATTATTATTTTGTAATGGGGCAATTTTATTGGCTCCAACTTTTATGCAAGTGTGGTTGATTAATTATGACTTGTTTTATTTGGCTTTTACTGGTTTGTACTCTTTGCATATTAGCTGTGCTTGCTACATTTGCTAATTGAACTTTTTGGTTCTACAGATTGGTCTGGGTATGCTTTTGCAACTTGTTGCTTTAATGCAATGTCTTTGTGCTACTGGTTTTGATACTTGTTGAATTGTAACTTTGTTTTGCTTTGTGATGTAAATTGTTGTATTGGTTGTTGTGTTATAACTTTATTTACTTGGTTTTCGTAACTTGCCTAGTTGCTTGCATTACTGGTCTTTGTGTTATAATTCTTTGTCCTTGTTGAACTTGACTTGGAACATTTTGTGTTGTAGCTTTCTTTGGTGCTTCCACTTTTTAGCTTTTTTTCAACGATTTTTGTTTATTAAGTTCTGAATCTGCTGGCATTGGAATTGTCTTTAATGCATCTGATATTTCTATTCCTATATAACTTAATGCTTTTTAATCTATCTTCATATCTTTCAATGTCAATTTCTATATGTAAGTTTGATTGTAAATTTAGAATTCTTGCATTTTAACATTTTTCATTGTTGCTTGATATTCTTCTGTTTCTTTATTTTCTGCATTTCCAATTTTGTTAACTGCTTCTAATATTTCTGGTGACAATCTTTTTGCTTACCTCAATTAGAGCTTTTTCCAAGTTGCATCTTTTGCTTTCTGCTAATGCTATTGTTTGCTTTTAATATTGAAGCTGATTTTTATATTATATTCCTTTTGCTTTTACTAATTCTTCAACTTGTTTTGTACTTGCTTCAAATTGATTTGTTGCATATTCTATTAATCTATATGCTTGATCATATACACTTTTTGGGAAATTCTTTTTCTTTGGATATTCAATTAGATATGTCTTTATAGACTCTATTAGATCCTTAAAATAAGAGTTGCCATCTAATTCAATGATTTGCTTCTTACTTTTTGGATTTATTATTCTCTGTACTTTGTCTATGTTAGATAATATTTTTCTCCTCTGTGATTACCATTCTCACATTAACAATACCATGTTTTGGCACTTTAATCCCTCCCTACTTTTTAAGAATCCATTTTTCTCTGATAGTATTTTATTATATATTGTCATTCTATGTCAATTAATTGATTGATTTATTTTTATTACTTTTTCATTACATTTCTGTCACAATTGTGTGTATAAAATAAGCAACAACATATCTTATAATTTGTTATTGCTTATTTTTTTATTATTTATTTATTTCCTTATATCTCTTTAATTTTTCATTGTTGAAGTTTTTCAAACTCATCATGTTTTATTTCCAGTTTTTAATATATTTATATGATGTTAATTTTTATTTACTTCTTTTATTTTTGTCCCATATTATGTCATGTATTTCTTCTTCTGTTTTTCACCATATTTTTCTTTAATATAATCATTATCAACAATAATTCTTGCTGTTATTATTAGTTCTTTATCATTCTTTCCTTTTATTGTCTTCTGCACTTGGCTCTTTTTCCATATACCATTACTTCTTTTTATTTCTGGAATATTTTGTAATAGTCCTTCTATTTCTTCTGGATAAATATTTTTCCATTTTTGTGTTACTATTACATTTTTACTACGTCCTGTAATATATATGAAAACCATCTTTATCCATATATCAACATCTCCTGAATGAAAATATCCATCTGGTCTTATTGCTTTATTTGTTTCTGCTTCATCTTGATAATATCCTAACATTAATGTTGGTGATTTAATTAATATTTCTCCTTCACCGTTTTTCATTTGGATTGTCTATTATAATATCTGCTCCAACTACTGCTTTTCCAACTGATCCGACTGTTGTTTTATATTCTGGTGTTAATGCAGAAATTGGGGCTGTTTCTGTTAATCCATATCCTTGTAGGAAAAATGATTCCTAAGTCAGTGAACCATTGTGCTATATTTTTTTATCCATTGGTGCTGCTGCTGATACGATTATTCTTAATTTTCCTCCAAGATTTGCATATATTTCTTCTAAATACATTTCTTTTTACAATTAATTCCTATTGCTTTTTAGTGCATTTGTAATTCCCATCATTGATTTTACAAGTTTGTCTTTATGACTCTTTTTATTGAGTCCATGATTTTCTTATAAAAATTTTTCTACTAATAGTGGAACTGCTAATATTGCCGTTGGTTCTGATTCCTTTAAATCTGGCACAATATATTTTAGTCCTTCACATACTGCAATTGATGCTCCTTGTGATATTGGATACAAAAATCAATTGTTGATTCATAAGTAGTGGTGTAGTGGAAGTACTGAAAATATGAGTCTATCTGTAGGATATAGTGTTATATGTGCTGGTATACAGTTTATATTTGCTGCTAGTTTCTATTGCATATCATTACACCTTTTTGAGTTTGAGGTTGTTCCTGATGTAAATATTAATACTTTGAATTCTTCTGGGTCTATCTCAATTTTTCAAAATCTTTATCACCTGATTCTATGTATTTTTTCCTGCTTGTACTAAAAACTTTATTCCTACATCTACTCCTTGTAATGGCTTGTCTGAATTCATTTCTATATAATATTTTACATTTTTATTATCTACTTTTTTACTTCTGATAATTTTTGCAGAATAAATGATTGCGTCTGCTTTTAGATCTTTTTATTAAATTTTCAATTTCATTTTTGTGGTAATTCTTTGTCAACAGGTACCTGCCATTCCTGCTCCCACAATAATGCCATATATGATAAATACCAACCATATTGATTTTCGCCTATAATAATTATTCTCTTATCTTTTTAAATTCAATAATTTTTGTTATAGCTGTCCTAAAGCATCAACTTCTTCTCTGAATTCTTTATATGTCTTTACTTGATATGGTGTTTTTATGATCTGGCTTTTTCCAAAATACATGGATTGTCTGCATATTTTTCAGATGATTTATAGAAAAAAATTCTTTTTACTGTTTTTATAATTTGGATGATCATATGGTTCATTTCTCTTTTTATTGGTTTGAACTCATCCCCTTCCTTTTTAATTTTTCAACATCAATTTCTTTCATGATTTCATCGCCATCCATTTTGATGAACTTCATGTTTGGTATTTTAAAAATTTAATCTCATTCCTTTTCCCCCATACTATTTTTAAGAATTGAATAAATGTTTTTATCTATTTCTTTTATATAGCTTTTCAATATCTATTACATTATCTTTTTATAATATAAATTTCACATGCTAAACTAAATAGTTCACTTGCTAGAACTCTGGTTTCTGCTTCTATTAGTTCGCCTTTTTCTATACCTTTTTACTAGATTTTTTTACTATTTCTATATATTCATCTACATATTTTTGACATATATTACTTCTAGGTGTTCTTCCCCATATTTCTCTTAAAACAATCGACATAAAATTTTTCATATTTTATAATAATCTTTATTTGAATTAATACTATTGCTCTTATTTTATCAATATATCTTTTTGTTGCTTTGTTTTTACACTTTATGCTGTTTTTAATAATTCCATTCCTTCTTTTACAAGGAATTCAAATATTTCTTCTTTTGCTTGAGAAATGATAATACAATGTTCCTTTTGCTACGCCGACTTCTGTTGGATTTCTTCTATGCTTGTGCTATCATAACCTTTTTTCTGCAAATAGCTTCATTGAAGTTTCAAATATTTTTCTTTTTGTTTTATTCATTTTTAGCCTTTCTTACGATTTATTGGTTTATTGATTTTTAAATCATCTATTGCTTTTCCTGCACCGTATGCGACGCACAGTACTGGCTCTTCTGCTATTTTAGTACTTATTTTTGTATATTCTTCAATTAATTTATCCATTCCATATAATAGACTTCCACCACCTGTCATATATATACCTTTTGGTTTTTATTCCTTCGAGCATTTCTGGTGGCGTTTTTTTATTATTGTTTTTTTACTGTTTCTGCAATTTCAATTGCTTTTTGGCCTTAAAATTTCCATTATTTCAACAGTGCTTATTTCTATTACTTTTGGCAAACCAGTTACTAAATCTCTTCCTGTTACAATTTTCTTTAGATTTTTGATCAACTGGCATGACTCCTCCAATTGCTATTTTTTTATATCTTCTGCTGTTCTTGGACCTATCAATACTTTATATTTCCTTTTTATATGTGCAATTATTGTTTCATCAAACTTACTACTTGCTATATTTATCGTTGAGCTTAGTACAGATCCTTTATTTGCTACAACTGCTATATCTGTTGTTCCTCCACCTATATCTACTATTAAATTTCCTGATGGTTTTGTTATATCAATTCCTGATCCCAATGCTGCTGCTACTGGTTTCTTCTATTAAATACACTTTTTCCTGCTCCTGCTTGCATTGCTGCATCTATTACTGCTCTTTTTCAATATCATTTACTTGTGATGGAACACATATCATAATTTTAGGTTGTGAAAATGACGTACTGTACTTTTTTATATAGTGTCTCAATAATCTTAATGCTATTTTTAAAAATTTGATATTACTCCTTCTTCTAATGGTCTTATTAATTCTATGTGATTTGGAGTTCTTCCTAACATTTTGTATGCTTCTGTGCCTATTTTAAAAATAGTTTTCATCATGTTTATTTATTGCTACAATTGATGGTTCAAGTGCGACAATTCCTTTTCCTTTGACATATACAATTGTTGTTGCTGTTCCTAAATCAATTCCTATTTCAGCGCTCAATTTGTATATATTCTCCTTTCTGTTAGAATGCTATTTTTCTGATATATATTTTTTCTACTTGGTCTATTGGAATTCTAATTTGTTCCATTGTATCTCTATCTCTTACTGTTACTTGATTGTCTTCTAATGTATCAAAAGTCAACTGTTATACAGTATGGCGTTCCTATCTCGTCCTGTCTTCTATATCTTTTTCCAATTGATCCTGCATCATCATAATCTACTGCAAATGCTTTTGCAAGTGTTTGGAATACTTCATCTGCTTTATCATTTAGTTTCTTTGATAATGGTAAAATTGCTGCTTTGTATGGTGCTAATGCCGGATGTAAATGTAGCACTATTCTTGTGTCACCTTCTCCTAATTCTTGTTCTTCGTATGCATTACATAGAAATGCTAATGTTACTCTGTCTGCACCGACTGATGGTTCTATTACATAAGGGATATATTTTCATTAGTTTCTGGATCTAAATATGACATATCTTCTTTTGAATGTGTTTGGTGTGCTGTTAAGTCATAATCTGTTCTATCTGCAATACCCATAACTCACCCCATCCAAATGGAAATACAAATTCAATGTCTGTTGTTCCCTTACTATAAAAATACTAATTCTTCTGGTGAATGATCTCTTAATCTTATATTTTCTTCTTTTTCATGCCTAAATTTAATAACCAATTTTTACAGAATTCTTTTCCAATATTTCCACCATTCTATATCTGTTCCTGGTTTGCAGAAAAATTCTAATTCCATTTGTTCAAATTCTCTTGTTCTGAATGTAAAATTTCCTGGTGTTATTTCATTTCTGAATGCTTTTTCCTATTTGTGCAATTCCCATTGGAATCTTTTTCTTGTTGTTCTTATTACATTTTTAAAATCCACAAATATACCTTGTGCTGTTTCTGGTCTTAAATATACTGTTGATGTTGAATCTTCTGTTACACCTTGGAATGTTTTGAACATTAAAATTAAATTTTCTAATATCAGTATAATTCAATTTTACCACATTTTGGACAAACTATTTTATGTTCATTAATATATTTTAACATTTGCTCATCAGTCCAACCGTCTGCTACTATATCTTCTCCTTGTTTATGTGCAAAATTTTTCAATTAATTTATCTGCTCTATGTCTTGTTTTACATTCTTTACAATCTAATAATGGATCAGAGAATCCACTTACGTGTCCTGATGCTACCCATGTTTCTGGATTCATTAATATTGCTGCATCTAATCCTACAATATTTTTATTTTCTTGTATGAATTTCTTTCTCCAAGCCGCTTTTTACATTGTTCTTTAACTCAACTCCTAATGGCCATAATCCCATGTGTTTGCTAATCCTCCATAAATTTCTGATCCTGGATATATATATCCTCTACTTTTTACATAATCTTACGATTGTTTCCATGTCTTTTAACATTAATTTCTTCTCCTTTCAATGTTTTTTTATACAATAGTTAGGTATGAAAAAGAGCCCATAATCCCTAACTATATTATAATAGTTAGGGACGTAAGCTCTTAGTTTACGCGATTCCACCCTAATTGGTATCTAATCGATACCCACCTCAATTTATTAAATTAATGCTCAAGCTCCACCATATATGTCAATTACAAATTTACACCAAAACATTTGTTCTCTCTTAATCTCTATATACTTTTTCTTCATCTCTGCTGATTTGAATTATATATTATTTGTGTTTTCTTGTCAATATTTTTAGAGATTAGTTTGTTAGGTTGGTATGTGTCAACTAAATGTAGGCAAATTTTTATCTATCAGATAATCCTTTTAATATTATTGCCAAAATTGCTCTATATTTTTTCTGCATCTTCTACACTTACTGGAGATAAATATATTCTTTCTCCAATTAGCTTTTATAATATTTTCATTTTCATCAATCTCTTTCTATATATAATTTGCTAATTCTATTGCTATATCAAAATAGTCTTGTATCATGTTGTGTTCCAGCATATTCTCCTTCTACATGTCTTTCGTCCCATTCTGGAGCATCTAATAAATCACTACTTGTTAAAAAAATAATATAATTCTAATCCTCTAAAATCGCATACAGCCTGCATTGCAGAGCATTCCATTTCTACCGATATACAACCATCCTCTTTTCTCTTGTTAATATTATTTTCTGTTTCACGATAGAAAGCATCTGTTGTCCAATTTTTACCTAATATATATGGTAATTTTTGATTCCATAAAATTAGCAACCATATTCGCATTTTTAATTTTTATATAGTCTGTTGCTAATGCATAATGATAACTTGTTCCTTCATCTCTGTAACTTTTCAGTAGGTATCATTATTTTACCATGAGCTATTTCTCTATCTAAGCAACCAGCGCCACCAAATACAACAAATTTTTGTATCTATTACCTCTGTTACATCTTCAAGTATTCCGACAGAAGCTGATGCTCCCAAAAAATGTTTTATAAAAAAGCAAATATTTTGCCATTATAATTGATTCTATAAATTGGGAAAGTTCCTGTAACCATTTTATAACTTGAGCATTTTTCACATTATACTTCTTTAAAAACATAATCTTCTATTATATTTGAAAACGTAACTATACATGCATCACATTTTAACCTGTTCTCCTTTGGTTTTAGGATTTATTTTTGCTTCTGATTTATTATCAAAACTATCTATTATCATAATTCTACCTCTTTTCTATCCTATCTTTCATTTTTCTTTTTATTGTATAAACATTTAATGTTATTAATGCTATTACTGACAATACTAATAGTAAAAATTCCTATCTTACGCCCTTTTTAATTTATATTGCATAACTATTTTATGATTTCCTTGATTTATCTTTACTGATATGAATTCTGAATCTGGTAATTGTTTTACTGTTTTTGCCATCAATTTTTTATCTGCCAAGAATATTCATTTGGAATCATTATATTTAAATATCCGTCTTTATTTGCATTGACATCCATTGTTAATCTTTCATTTTTGTATTTTTATATTGTTTGTACTTTGTTGTATTTTTGTATAGGCTGTTTCAAATGCTTTTTGGGTCTATGGGCCTTAATTTGTATTTCTTTAATATCTATTTTTTTCGTTTGTCATAAAAATAGATTTTTATATTATTTACTTTTATTTTTTTATTGTTAATGTTTAAAATACCATTTTTTCGCAGCTCCTGCATAATCATCGTAAAATTCATCATTAACATATATTTTAAATGCTGGATTATCTAATTCATAATTTGTATTAATATAAAAATATAAATTTTTGTTATCAATTTCGTTTATTTTTAATTCTATATTTGAGCTTTCATCTTTTTCTTTGATATTCATTGTCACTTATTTTATTTATATTGTTATATTTTTATTTCTTTTTACTTGAACATCTTTGAAATACTTTTCATTGCTATTTGTTAAATTATTTAAAATTTTTATTTTGGATTTCAAATGGTGATTGAGGTTTATCTCCTATTTTCTTTATATATCCATCACTTATAAATCCTAATGGCAAATGCTTTTCATTTTTTTAAAAGATAATGTTTTCCATATGTTCTTTTCATTTTAAAAATATTCTTCATCTTCATGATTTGATATCTTATATTTTATATTGAATAACATATCTGTTATTATTGTGTTTCCTCTACCATAAGATGGCCAATCCATATAATAGCTATAACCTATTTTCTTTAATAAATCACTTACATTTTTTTATCAAAAGTAGAACTTGAATGCGATATTCCTTTGTAGTTTAGCATTAGAGAATCGTTTAAATAGAAATTTGATGTTTTCTCCATTCTATAAAATTCTTTATCATTATCTATTATTTCTTTTACGGGATCTTTTAAATTCTGCATAACTGCTCATGTATGTATTAAGCTTTTGCTTCATTATCTTCTAATTCCTTGAATGTAAACGTGTAATTTATCAATAATTCAATACATAAAACCAATCCGATTATTGGCATTATATTTATTTTTTTGTCTATTAATATTGTTACTATGTATGTTGCCGCTATTATCATTGATATTGTGATGTATTGTGTTTCTATGAATTTATAATTCTGCATTAGCATGAATATTCCTATAAATAAATTCATTAAAAATACAATTACTAATTTAGAGCTTCTATTTCTTTAATGTAATCTCCTACTCTTAATGATGTCAATATTAATAAAAATGATAGGCAGAAAGCATATCTATATGGATATCCTGTTGTTTCTTTTTAGTCCATGGAATATTAAGTTTAATAATTTATTATTCATTATTAATATCATTATTACTATAAAAAAACGATTGTTATGATTTTTTTCTTTAATTTTGATTTTCTTACTTAATAAAAATAGCTCTGTTAGTACTAATGTTAGTATTCCACAATATGCTATTGGTGTTCCATTGCCATATATTTGTGATTTTGTTTCACTTCAATTAAGAATTTAGGTAAAAATTCTATGAATTTAAAATTTCTTTTTAATATATCTGATTTGGCTATTGCTAATCCTGCTCCCTTACCTCCTTTTATTACGAAATATGTCGGAACAATGACTATGCTTGCAATTCCTATAGATATTGCTGTATATAATGCAAATCTTAATAGTATTTTTAAATTTATTTTTCTTCTGATAAAATTAATTCATATATAAAAGTACATACATATAAATAAGAATATTTCAAATCCTATATAGAAGTTTGTTATGAGTGCTAGTGCTAAGGAAATTATGTATGTATTAAATTTATTTTCTTTAATAATCTTTATTACACCTATTGCTATTATTGGTAGTAAAATTACTCCATCAAGCCACATTATATTCATTTTGATATGCGACTACATATCCCATTAAACCATAAGCTATTGATGCAAATATCTTTATTTGATTGTTTTGTGTTTTATATTTAGAAAAATGCATATAATGCTAGTGATGCGCTTAATATTTTTTTAAATATGTCATTAATGTAAATATATCAATATATGATTCTGGTTTTGATATCAAAAATAATATATTGTATGGACTTAATAAAGTAATATGCCCATATTCCAAATACATTTCCTCCTATTGATTTAGTAAAACTATATATGAAACTATCTTTCCCCATAAAGGCATTTTTTTCATATATATCCAATATTCAAAATATTGTCCCTTTACATCTGATCTAAATAGTGAATATTCTCCAAATGGATGAATTTTACAAATTATCATGTATATTAAATATAATATTGTTATAATTCCTGTTATTATTAGTTCATTTTTGTATTTTTACAAACGCTTTCACTTTTTCTCCTGATTTATCATTTTGATATAGTATATCATCTTACTTTAAATATTAATAGGATTTTTTTCTTGTTTTTGATTCTAAAGTTTCTATTTTTTTCCCGATTTTACTGAGTTTTATTACAAAAATATGTTTTTTTGCTTATTTTTCCAACTTTTTTTGTTATATTTATTGACATTATTGGTTTTAGATTGCTATATTTGACTTGTACAAAAGAAGTATACAATATATTAAATTCTATTTAGGGAGGTTTTGTTTATGAACAAAGCAGATTTAGTTAGTGCTTTAGCAGAAAAAAACAGGAGCAACTAAAAAAAGCAGCTGAAGCTTCTTTAGACGCTTTAACAGAAACAATCACAGATGCTTTAAAGAAAGGTGAAAAATCCATTAGTTGGTTTTGGTTCTTTCGAAGTTAAGAAAAGAGCAGCTAGAAAAGGAAGAAATCCTCAAACAGGTGAAGAAATTAAAATCGCAGCTTCTAAAGCTCCAGTATTCAAAGCTGGTAAATCTTTAAAAAGATGCAGTTAACAAAGAAATAATTTTTAAGCTCTATTTTATATAGAGCTTTTTTTATTTGCATAAAAAATAATTCCATAATTACTTTAAAAAAATCAATAATTATGGAACTATAAAAATATATTTATGATATCAATTTATTATCATTTTCGATATCCTTCTTACTCAAAACCACTAAACAATCTGCTAAAGAATGACTTTTTAAAAAAATGTTAATATATTTATTAGCTAAATTTTTGAGATTCAGATAACTGTCTTTTTAAATCATTTATTTCTAAATCTTTTTGCTCTAATTGTGTTTTTAATCGTAATTGTTCACAATTTTCTTTTTAATTTCTTTTTCCTTATTTTTCAAGAATAGCTTTCATTGTTGGAAATTTAAATTTATTATTTTCTGTCCCGTCTGCTAAAGGACTAGGATAAAACATATTTTTTTCCTTATTAAAAAAATAAATTAATATCTATATCAATAATTCCTTCAACTAGTGGGCTACTATTTACCGATATATTTTCTGCTTTTAATTTCTCTTAAAAATATAGATGCATTCTGGTAATTATTCGTAAATATACTACTACTATATCCAGATGTATTGAAATTAATTTGCCTATTGCCTCTTCAAAATCTTCAACTCCAATATAATTTTCAAAAGGAACACTTAAATCGTTTCCTTTGCATATATATCTATATTTTCATTCTCATTTATTATCTTTTGAATAAGAGTTATATTAGTTAAATCTTCTATATATATATCAAAATTGTTATATCCTTTACAAATAACTTCAACTTTGGATACTTTTTATTTTATCTTGTAAGCTCTTATTTCCAATAGCAAAAACTTTATTTATACTCGTGCTATTTGAGTAATTCTTCTATTCTACTGGTATATATTATTTGTACCAATTTTTATCTATGCCATAAGCTTCTAATATTCTTTTGATAAGTATGATAATCAGCTCATTTGTAGCTTTCATATAATCAGATTCACTTGTTATAATTATACTATTATGTGTTATTATTCCTTTTAGTACAAATTCTAGTAAACAGTATGTATTTCCATCATAGACAATACATATTGTTCCTAATTTATCTGTTTGTTTTCCCTCTAAAATAATTATTTTCATTTTTGATTCATATATACAACATTTCTATATGTATCTTTAATATCTTTTTATTTTATTATTCAGTTTTTGTAACATACTGAAATTTAATTTAAAAGCCATTATGATTTTTACATCTATCTTATTTGCTTTTATCTATATTTTCTTTATTTTCTTCTAATAATTCAAATATTTTTTTACAACTTCCATACCATCTATATTAAAATCCATATTAGTATGTGCCATTATTGCATTTCTAATATTTCCCTTATGTTATCCATATAATTTCTCACCCCTTTCATTATTCTCTTTTTCTATTTCTTTCATAACAGTTTGTATAATATTATGTTTGTTCTTCGCTTAACAATGATAAATCAACTTTTGAATCTTGTATTCCTATCTGCTTTAAAAGCTTTTTTACTTGGTACATTATATGAGCTGTTGCTTTTTGTTTCTGTTCTTCATTTAATTCTTTTTAATGGTGAGAGAATAAATCCTATTACTATTTTATTATCTTTATCTTTTGCTATATATAATAGCAATTCTTGATGTTGCCATTACTCGTGTATCATTTGGATTCATTCCATATTCTCTTGCTATACTATTTATAATTCTTTTGTGATTTTTGATAAATTTTTTTCTTTATCAGTTCTTTCACTTATATATGTTAAATTATCTCTACCTGTTCCCTCTTCCATTCTTTTTCATTTTAAATAACACTGTAGTGAACATATTTGTTCCGTCGTATACAGGTACATCATCTTGATGAACATATAAGTTTTCGTGTTCAGATTTTTATAGTACCGTCTCTTTCTGCAATGGTATATTGTGTACTTGCATCTGTATATGGGTGTGGTAATCTGCTTGTTCCTTTTACTGAAACTATATCAGTTTCTTGATGTATAGTGTCGTCAACTTTTATTGCATCAGCAATATCATTATAACCTAAACCAATTGTAACTTTTTCCCTAATAGTAATGCATCATATTGTTCTTGAGAAATAGTTCCATTATCCAATAGTTCTTGATAAACTCTTGAATCTTCTTGCATTAAATCTTGTGCTGCTTTTTATAAAACTTCTAATACATCAGTAGTTAATCCTTTTCTACCAACATCTGGATGCTCTTTTTCATATAGTTCAAATATTTTGCGAGGTATTTCAATATTATCAAAACATCCTGTATATTGATTTCTCCAAAACCAACTTTGTGAAACCAATCTTCCTTCTGCATCTCTTACACAAAAATACTCTACCATCCGGAGATACAACACTATGTTCCATACTTGTTTGTCCAGCTCCATGAATTTCTTGGCAGCAATCTGTTAGTGTCCCTATTGTTATTGCAAGTGGATCATCGCATCTCAACATTTCATAAGTATATCCTTTTGTAGTTCCTTGTATTCTCGGAATGCTTGAAAAATCTCTTGTTTCTCCTTCATTAAATAAATCCTGTATTGCCTCAAAAATCTTTTTGCGAATATCCTGCTATTTTGGCCTGTTCTGCAAAGCCCTTCATTTCCAACCTCAATATCTGTATATACAATACTTTTAATGTAATCCTGTGCTACATCAAGAGTTAATCTTCTACCTGCATTTGTTCTTACAATATCTTTAAATTGTCTTTGTATTGTTGCAATATCTTTTATATATTCTGGATTAGATATTATTTCTTCAATATTATCATTAAAGAATCTTACAAACTCAGGATTGTATTCCATTGTAAATGAGTCAAACATTTGATGAGCTTTTTCTGGCGTTAAAATTCTTGGTATTTGTGATTTTTCTAAAAATTTCTCTTACCATTCTAACGCTATCTTTATTTTTTGTTTATCCATACTTAAGACATATTTCCCCTCATCGTTTAAAGTATATGCCTGTTCAAATAAAGTTTTTCATTTCTTTATCTTTTTGTTTTGGGATCAAAATTACTTCCACTCCATCTAAATGGATCAAATGCTCCACTAAACATACTTGTAACTTTTCATATTCTTCTTGTGTTAATTCTTGAGGAACAACTGTAAACAATTTCATTGTTTTTATTAAATCCGTCATCATCACTTGAAAAACTCCCCATAACATATGATGCTTTTTAAAAATTGCAGCTTTACCATCATCGTTTAAATTATAATTGTCTATTCTCATTAGTTGCGACCATTTTTTTACTATTGCCAAGAAAAACTATCTATTTCGCCCTCTGGAAGTTGAGCATAACAACATGATGTGGTGCAATTTTTCCACCTGTAGATCTATACCAATTTTGCAATACATCCTCTTTATGATTTTGAACCATTTTTCAATTATTTCTGGATTTCTTGTTCCCTAACTTCATTATAGATTTATTATCAAATCTTTTAAATAGTTCGCTATATTCTTCTGTAAAAAGCTCTGCTTAAATCTTTTCCTTCTAAAAATTCTTTCCACTCTGGATTATCCTTAATTAATTGAAAAATAAATACCACCCTGAATAATATGTTCCATTATCTCTGCTACTATCGTAAAATTTGCTTTTTAATTCATTAGGAGCGTTTTCGTCTAAAAACATATCTGGATGCAATTGTTTAAAAAATCGAGGTGCAAACGGAGTGTACATAGATTTCCTATTTAAAATATTTTGTTCTATTTCAATTTCTAATGATTTTTATTTTTCTTGATTACTTTTGTCCATTAACTTCTAAAATTTGCATTGACATTTTCGCAAATAATCTCCATATTCTTCTACTAAAATCCATTATTTCTTTTTCTGTAAATTCTTTCCAAAGTGGATGTATAATTTTTCTCCCGAAACCATTTTGTAACATTTTTTATTTTTACTAAAACTACACTAATATCTTTAGTAAGTAATAATTCTTTTATTTTTTGGATTTTCTTCTAATATCAGAAAAGTTAAATTTCCTTCATAGAATTTTTCTTAAATCTTCATCAATCTCTTTAGGTAAAAATAACTCTGGATGTTTCTCTTGAAAACTTAATGGCAATTCTTCAAAATACTCTATTCCATCTGTTCCTCTATATATTGATTGTTCAATTATTTCTCTTATACTCTTTACCGAAATTTCATCTTTTGTTGATATTATTCTTATATTATCTAAACATTTACCATAATCAACACATAATTTTTAAAAATTCTTCTTGTCCTAATTTTTCTGAAAGATATTGAGCCATATTTACAGTATTTGGAATTCCTCCAATTACATTTCCATCTTTATCTTTTTGTAGTAAAGCAAATCCAGCAGTCATATTTTTGTGGAAATGCTCTACTCAAATCTTTTTCCTTGTAATAATTGAATAAGCTCTGGGTTTGTCTTACCATCTTTGCTGTCATGTGTCTTGTATAAAAAGCTCTTTTAATATTTCTTGGAGCTCTCCATCTAAAAATATATCTTGATACTCTTCTCTAAATTTTTCCTTGTATAAAATCATAATCTTCATAATAATATCCAGTTAAAAAGCCTCTTTCTTCTCTTGCATGTAATAAAATTTCTTACATTCTATATCTAAATTGTTCCTATATGTAAGTTGTTCATCACCTTCTAATTTTGGAGCTCTTCTTTCTGCTTCTGCTAACTATAGTCAGATAAATATCATTTTCCAGCTGATGAGAAAACATTCCACTTGTTTCTTCATCTAATGCAATAATATTGTCAATTCCATATTTCTCTATAAATTCTTTTTATATCTTGAAATCTTCCATATTAATTAAATCAAGAGGTCTTTTTCAAGCATTTCTTTTTACTTGATGTAAATCATTATAAGTTTCGAATAATTCAGATAAGTCTTTTATTCCATACTCTAAAAGTTGCTTTTACATCAGCTAGCTATCTAATAATCTTTTGCTATCTCTATCAACTAATTTCTTTATATCTTTTAATTCTATTCCATTTAAACTAGCTATTTCCTCTATACTAGTTAATTTTTGATCTTTAAATAAATATTTTATGTCTAAACCAGATTCTATGATTTTTATCAATTCCATATTTTTATAAATTTTCTTGTAGTAGGAGTTGACGGTAAATATTCCATAGGAATAAAATCTAAAATCATTTTAAATTCATCCCAATTTTGAACTTGCTCAAAACCATTCCTAGTAATATAAGTTGTAAGTGCAGTACTCATTATCTCTTTTCTTTGTTTCTTCTGTTATCGGTCCAGTAGGAACTTCAATGGTTTGCATCGCAGTATAATCATTTAATAATCTATCAAATTATTGACTTATAATTTACAAATAATTGATATATGTCATCTCCATATAGATTTACAATTTCATTCCATCACTATCATAATCTCTAAAAAGAATGTGCAATAGCTTTTCCTTCAAAAATATTTTTAAATTTTCACTAAATTCTTTAATTGATAGATGATGTTCATAATAATGTTCTCTCAAACTTTCAGGTGATTCTTCGCTTAAAAACAAGTCTGGATTCATTCTTCTAAATTTATCTCTAACTGATTTTGAGTATAATAGAATCTATTATTAGCTTCATCATTTGGATATCCTATTATTTTTCTCTTGCAAATTTATATAACACAGTCATAATTTCTTTTCGCTGTTTTTTTAACTTTAAATTTAAATTAATTAATTTTTTTCAGAAACATATTTTGTTGTATCAACGAATTGCGCATCTAATTTGCAAAAATTCCTCTTTTACCAATTGTTTTATAAATTTTTCTTAATCCAGGTTCAATATTTTTCTTCTATTTTTTATTAACTAATTCTGGGTTGTTCTTAATATCCGTTAATGTTAATTCCCTTTGTAAAATCTATCAGCAACTTCCTCTGATATATCTTTACTTAAAAATCTATCTTCATTTTCTTTCTAAATTCTTCATCAAACATATCAGGATAATAATATTTTGTCGAAATCAAAAATTTTTAATTTTACAGCTTTGAAAATTTTGAAAAGTTTTGTATGTATTATATTCAACAATGGAAAAATCTATATTAGCATTAGTTTTTGAAAAATCTATTGGAATTTCTTCACTTGAATATAAATACATTCCTCTCCATTCTTCAAAAATCTATATCACTCAAATCATGTTTTGATAATATTTCTATAATTTCCTTATATCTCGTTAAAAATTTTTGTTCTTCTTCTTCAGAAATAATTTCTCCTCTTTCTCTGCATTATTATAATTTTCTAAATATTCTATTATTTCTTTCTTTAAGTTTCTAAAAATTTGTAAATCTAACTTTTCCATAATATGTCCTTTACATATATTCTATATAAAATACTATATCATAAATCGAAGACATTTCTTTTATATTTTTATTACATTTTAAAGTGAGATGATTGCAAAATAAGGAGATTTATTACATCTCCTTATTAATAATTTCTATTTATCAATTTATTATTGTTGCAAACTCAAATCATTATATTTTTCAAAATCTTCTGTTAATACTAAACTTAAATCAAGTTTTTGTGTAATGTTATTTGCTTTTGCTCCGGTTTCGCTAAATTGCTAGCTATCACTTTACTCATTGCTTGTAAATTGTTTGCTATTTCTTGTTCTTTTATATTTTTGATAACCATTCTGTTGGAATTTTATTTTTCTTCAGTATAATATGCTACCCAGAATTTTTGATTTAATTTTATTAAATTTGCATTCATTTTCTTTGCGTTTGCGTATATTAATGTTTCAATTCCTGATGAGTTTAATTTAGTTGTTATATTTGTTATTATTTCGCCACGCTTTGGCCATAATGCGTCTGTTCTACTTTTCCTGATTGATATTCTAAATCTATTACAAATGGTAATTTGTTCATTGATGTTTTATTTTTGTTTTCAAAAATTCTAATATAACATTTGCCTCTTCTTCCGCTTCTGCTTGGTTTGTTGCTTCATCTATAAAAATAAAATCCATATGGTATTTTTAGATATTCACATGCATCTCTGAACATTTTAAAAGTTGTTGTCATAATATATTTTTCCTTCGGTATACCCTCTTCCCACCTGCTCTTATATATACATATCTTATGTTATTTTTATAATAAATAATTCATATTCTCCTGTGTTTTAAATCGTCCAGATGTATAGTCAAATGATGAAACATCACTCATTAAAGAATACTGTGTACTTTCGGTTTTATCAAAAAGAATACTTTATCTTCTGGAACTAATCCAACACTTAATTTGTATTTTTACTTTTAAAAATATTTTTGTTGTTTTTTTGTTATTGTTTTTAATATAGACATTTTCGCCTTCTTGCAATTTTGTTTTATACATTGATCTTATAAACTCTGTATTATTTTTCTGTTATTACACCTGGTGTTGCCTTTTTGGTACTTGTTAATGCTTGGCTTATAGTCCCAAATAAATAAATTAGTCCTAATAATGTTGCGAAAAAAATATGATTATTGCTACTATTAATTTTTCTTATTGATTTTTATCATTTGCTCCTCAATTTATTTTATTTTTGCTTTTGTTTTAATTTCATTATATATTTCTTTTTATTGTATCTGGTGCTTTATAATCTTTTTCATCTAATACTTCCCTATGTAGTTTTTCAACATCATCTACTAATTTTAGTGGTATGACATAATAATCTAGTCCACCTTTTTGTACCTTTATAATAATCTTTAAATCAAGACCTTTACTTGTTACATTATATGGGAATCCAAATGTTGAATTGAATTTAAATTCTGTAAATTTTGGTAACTATTTCTTTTTATTTGTTCTTTTGTTATATTCGTTTTTACTTTTGGCAAAAATAGTGTTTGTTATATCATCTATTTCTTTTAAATTCTTTGTTTTTAATTTTGCAAATACTCTTTTTCTAGAACTGTTCTCATTCTTTCTGTTCTTTTATAATCTCCACCTGCTGTATATCTTATTCTACCATAAGCTAATGCTTGAACTCCATTTAACTGTTGCATTCCTGTTGATGTTAAAGGTTTTGCTGAAGCTCAATTACTCTATTATTTTCTTTTTATTGGCGCATTTATTACTTTTTAATTCATCTGGTGTAATATTTATACTTACTCCTCCAACTTTGTCTACTATTGATGCTACTGTTTCAAAGTCTATCATAATATATTCAGTTATATTTAAATCAAAATTTTGGTTTATTGTTTTTAATGTGTTTTCTACTCCACCATAAAATGCATGAGTTTATTTTATCATATTTTCTTCACCTTTTAGTGTCATTTTGTAAATGTATCACGATATATTGAAAATAAATTCATTTTATTTGTTTCTGTATCAATACTTAATATCATTATACAATCTGTTCTTGCAAAATCATTATAATCATCATATCTTGAATCTGTTCCTAATATTGCTATATTTCTAAATTTTTGACTTTTTGTTCTTCTGAAATACCTAAATCTGTTTTATTTATTTCTTGATAGTCAATCTTATCTATTTTTTTGAATTGATTTTATTTACTATAAATACCTATTATTCCTACTATAATTAAAAAGTAGAACTAGTATTATTAATGTAATGATTAATCCTTTTCTTTTTCATCTTTATTCCCTCCAAAAATCTTTATTATTATAGCACTTTTTGATGAAAATAAAAGCAACAATTGCATATTTTTGCTAATTGCTGCTTGGTAATTTTGACATTAAATATCAAAAACAATTGATTTAACTCTTGTCATACTTTTCAATGCATATTTTATTCCTGTACTCCTGCTCCTGATCCTTTTACTCCTAGAAATGCAAAGTTATCTGGTCCTCTTTTGTGTTTTTATTGTTAATTTGTACTGTACCTACTTCTAATTCTTTTGCAATTTTGAATGCTTTTTGCAAAATCTTTTTGTAAATACTGCTGATTGTAAACCATATTCTGATTTATTACAGATTTCTATTGCTTTCTTCAACTGATTTTTATTCTGATGATTGGTAATACTGGTCCAAATAGCTCTTCCCATGCTAATTTCATATCCAATGTTACATTATCAAACAATACTGGATAAATTAAATTACCTTCTCTTTTAATTTCTGTTAATGCTTTTTGCACCTTTATTTGATGCATCTTTTATCAAATCTTCAACTTTATCTGCATGCTTTTTGTGTCTATTAATGGTGTTATCGTTGCATTGTCAAATGGTAATCCTACTGTTAATTTCTTTTTGTTCCTTCTTGTAATAAAATCTTGCTAATTTGTCTGCAACACTTTCCATTACTAATACTCTTTTTATTGCTGTACATCTTTGTCCTGAATAGCTGAATGCTCCTCCAATAATATCTTTTGCTGCTTTTCTCAAAATCTGCATCTTCTAATACTATTGCTGCATCTTTTTCCACCTAATTCTAATAAAATTGGCTTCATTCCAGCTAATTTTCCAATTCTTTGATCCAACTTCTGTACTTCCTGTAAAGTTAATAAAGTTAACTTCTGGATGTTCAATTAAATAATCTCCAATTACTGAGCCTTTGCCTGTTACTGTATTTAATACACCTGCTGGAATTCCTGCATCTGCAGAATGCTTTTGCTAGTTCTAGACCACTCATCGCTCCTTGTGTCGCTGGTTTGAATACTACTGTGTTTCCTGCTATTAAAGGGCTGGTGCAATTTTTGAACCTGATAAATTTACTCGATAATTGAATGGTGCGATTGCTAATACTACTCCTACTGGTTCTCTTTCAATTATTGAGTATTTGTTTTTACTTGCTGCTCAAATCCTCCGCCATTTGTTGCTTTCACCTGCTATTCTAAGTCCTTCTTCTATTGTGTATCTTATTAATTCTGCTGTTCTTACAACTTCACTTAATGCTGATTTGTATTCTTTACATACTTCTTCTGCAACGACTTTTTGCAATTTCTTCTTCTTTTCTTTCTTCTATTAAGTCTGCTGCTTTTATATAAGTATTTTGCTCTTTCTACTGGTGCTAATTCCTTCCATGCTTTCAAAGCCGCTCTTGCTTTGATTTCATAGCTCGTCAACTTCTTCTCTTGACATTGCTGGAACTGTTCCATAATCTATTATCTATTGGTGAATATGATTCTGTTTCATTGCTTGATTCTTTCCATTCACCATTTACTAAATTTTTATATTTCAAAATTATTTCCTCCTTTATTTCTTTCGACAATGCGATTATATCACTGATTTTTCTTAGTGCAAAGACTGACTTATTATTATAAATATTATATTGACTTGTTTTTTATATAATGTATAATGTTTTTAGTTTTATATGGCTCTTTGGTCAAAGCGGCTAAGACGCAGCCCTCTCAAGGCTGAATCATGGGTTCGATTCCCGTAAGAGTCACTCAGTTTAAGTTCCAATAATATTGGGGACTGTTTTTACTTTGTTTTTACTATATCTATGATATAATTTATGTTGATAAATTATACAAATAAAAAGGAGGAAATTTAAATGACGTATTTTGTTCTTCCGCCCTAGCTTTACTTGGGCGGATAGTGTTATTAATACTTGCATGGTTTTATATACTATTTGTATTGATGACTGCGAGGTTTTCAAGAAGTGCTCTGAAGTTTTTATTTCAGATGTTTCTGCCTGTTATTGCAGCAATTCTTAATAAATGGTTTGGGGTTGTTCCTACCATTCTACTTTGGATTGCATACATTCTTCTTTCTCTACCGATTAGAGAAGAAGAACCGGAACTAAAGTTTATAGGGATGATTTTCTTTTGGTTGTCCCTGATACCAGTCAACATCTTTATCAAGATGTTGGTTGCGCTGTAAAGGAGGTACATTATATGGCTGCTCTGATGATGTTGCTGGTTGTTTTGTATCTTGGCTCCATGATTATGCTGTATAATAAGGATGACTCAGAGCATCCCTTTTATATAGTATATATATTTGGGGCTGGACTCGGAGGCACTTTGCTGTCTCCTAACGTTCCAAGGTGGCTAATTTTAATAGTTTCGATAATAATTGTTATCGGAATATTGAAATCAGGATACCTACGGACATTACTTTTTATCCCTCAGGGGCTGATCATTTTTCTCTTGGATGCCTTTTTCTGAGAGATGTACATAGCCGAGACATGATATTGCTACTGCAATAATGTCATTAATTGCAGTAGCAATGGCAATGATTTTGGCATTGAGTTCCAAAACTTGATTGCCTGGATTATCATTGCAATAATAGCTCTGATTATCATCTGCCTAGCATTTGGCGGTGAATTGATTGGTGCTGTCGCTTTTTCATTGTTGCTTCTTGTAGCAATAATATTCCTGATGTAAATGACACCCTCAAGTTAATAATTCGAGGTGTTTTCTTATTTTTCTAATAATATTTTATTTACAATTGATTCTGCATCTAATTTATAATATTTTTAATAAATCTGAAGGTGTTCCTGATCTTCCAAATTCATTTTCCATTCCAAATCTGGTTAATTGGTGTGGTATTTGTCACAAAGCACTTCTGCGATTGCTGTTCTCAATCCTCCTGTTATGCTATGGTTTTCTAATGAATATAATTTATTTGTTTCTTGTGCACATTTTATAATTAATTCTTCATCTATTGGTTTTATTGTATGGATGTCTACGATCCTTACATCATAGTTTGCTTTTCTTTTAATAATTTTTGTGCTTTTAAAGCTTCTGATAATAAATCTCCTGTTGCAAAATATTGTTGCATCAGTTCCCTTTTCCCTATTTGAATGCCTTTTCCTATTTCAAAATTATCTTCTGTTAAGCCTTCATATATTACAGGTGTTTTCATTCTTGATAGTCTAACATATGCTGGTCCTTCATATTCTGCTAATTTCTTTATTAAGATTTTTGCTTGTATGTCATCAGATGGAGAGATTACTAACATGTTTTGGCATTGCTCTCATTAAATTTATGTCTTCTAACATTTTGGTGTGTTGCTCCATCTTCTCCAACAGTTATTCCTGCATGTGTTCCAATAATTTTTACATTCAAATTTGGGTATGAGATACTGCAACGTATTTGATCATAAACTCTGCCTGTTGCAAATGCTGCAAATGTTGCTACAAATGGTTTTTACCACATGTTGCCATTCCTGCTGCTGTTCCGATCATGTCTGCTTCTGAGATTCCTAATTCAAAGAATCTATTTGGATATTTTTCTTTAAACATATCGGTTTTTGTTGATGATGATAAATCTGCATCTAAAACTACTATATCTTCATCTTCGATTTCTGCTATCGCTTTTCCAAAGCTTTCTCTTGTTGCTATTTTTATTGTTAAAGTCTATCTTTTTCTCATAGATTTCTCCTTATCTTTTTGTTATACTTCACGATTCGTAATTTTTCTTGTATTTTTCTGCTTCTTGTTTCAATTCTTGCATTGCTATTTTGTATTCTTCGTCATTTGGTGCTTTTCCGTGCCAATCAATTTGATTTTCCATAAAGATACACCTTTTTCCTTTTATGGTTTTTGCATATTATTGCTGTTGGCTTTCCTTTTGTCATTTCTGCAATTGTTAATGCTCTAATTATTGATTCAATGTTATGTCCGTCTATTACTACTGTTTGAAATCAAATGCTCTAAATTTTTGTTCTATATCATTTTGATTTATTCCTTTTTACATTCATTGTTGTATCTGTTAGCTGTAATTCATTTGCATCAATTATTACGCATAAATTGTCTAATTGATATTTTTCAGCAGTCATTGCTGCTTCCCAAACTTGTCCTTCTTGTAATTCGCCATCACCTAAAATACAATATACTCTATATCCTCTTGAGTCTAATTTTGATGATAGCGCCATTCCATTTGCTACTGATAAACCTTGTCCTAATGATCCTGTTGTCATATCTACTCCTGGAACTTTTATTCATATCTGGATGTCCTTGTAGATTGCTATCAATATTTCTAAATGTTTTTAATTCTTCTTTATCTATGTATCCTTTTTCTGCAAGTACTGCATATAGAGCTGCTGATGCATGACCTTTTGATAACACTAATCTGTCTCTATCTGGTGAATCTGGACTTTTTGCGTCTATGTTCATTTCGTTAAAATATAGTACTGTTAAAATATCTGCGATTGAAAATGCTCCACCTATATGTCCTGATTTTTGCATTATAAACTTCTTCAAGAATATCAATTCTTACATTATTTGCTATTTTTCCAATGCTAATGTTTCTGTTATTTTCAAAAATATTTCTCCTTCGTATATTAATATTATTTAAATTATACTATAGGTTTTGTGGTTTTACAATTTTTAAATTAATGTCTTTTTAGTAAAAATAAAAAGATTTAGTATTAATTTTACCAAATCTTTTATTGTCTCAACTATATATGTTTGTCATTTTTTTCATCAAATTCTTTTATGTTGTAAATCCCTTTATTAATTGAACAATTTCATCTTTTCTTAATTTATATATTTGCTTTTTCTATTAAATTATATTTTTCATTTTTCTTGTTTATTCTGCCAAAAATGAATAATTTCATTTCTTCTTTTTCGAAAGTAGTTTTCATCTGATTTCCTCTTTCCACTTTTTATAAATTTATATTATTATTCCATATTTTTGTATTTTTGTAAAGTGAAAAATTCAACTCCTATTTATGTTATTAATTAAAAATATTTATTTAAATATTAAAGATTCAATATATTATATTTAGTTATTATTACATATTTTACGATATTTTTGTATATTATCAATGGTAAAATTATAGGAATCTTTGTTGTTTTTAATATGATATATGTTTACAATATCATTACAAATTAGTCAGAAGCTTTTATAATAGGAGGAATAAATATGAAAACTGATATCAATGATTTGAAAAAATTGCCAATGAATTGGTTATGAAATCTAAAAACTGGATTTTCAATCAGACCATCTAGTGAAGCTTTTTAATGATTTTTCCTGTTACAGAAGAAGTTGATAAGGGCAAAAGATGCATATAAAAATAAACTATATAAAAAGATTGAGGCATGTTTTTGAACAATAAGTATGAATTAGGTGATATGTTTGGGTAAAAATATATATAAACAAACAGATCTAGTATCAATATCAAATCACCTATTTGTAATTATCGAGTGATGAGAGCTGTTCCTGCAGAATATTTTTGGTTTTTGTTGTTTCTTCTAATTTATCTAAAAGTAAATTTAACTCTAAATTTGAATATAATGAACCTTTAAATAAGTCTTCTAGTAATCATCTAATCAAAGATAGTATTGTTAAAAGTGTGATGCTACAATAGTAAAATCTAGTGAAATAAACTACAAAATTGGTTCTTTTGATATAGAAAGATTTATTGACAGTTCTAAATTCTTATAAAAAGTTTTTAAAAAGCAATTAAATTAAAGATTTGAAATTCATCTGAGTCTTTTTATTTTCTTGCAGGGTAGTAGGACTCGAACCCACGCACGGTTTTTGAGAGACCGGAATGCTACCATTGACATCATACTCCTATTTACGTTTTTATTTTAACATATCATTTTATAAAATTCAACTCATTCTTTTAATTTTATATTTATAAAAATAAAGTCCTCACAATGTGAAGACTTATTTGAAACTAATTGACTCTGAGCCAATAACGATTGTTCTGGCTCTCATGTAATAATAGCCTACCCACGCTGTCTCATGGCTTGCAAAGGAGGTGGTCTTGTGCAATTCGAACTTTTCAGTTCCAATTGAGTTTTCTACACACTCATACGCCTCACCAATTTGTGGAACATATACTTTCCATAGCTTTCATAGGAATTTCCTACAAACTCAAAATTGCAGGGATCATATTCCCTTGCACACTCCTGTAGGACAATTCCACAACTTCATATTCATCCTCTGCTCAAAAAGCTGGCAAAGTCAACTTTTGCAATTACTTTCATAATTATTAATTCTCCTTGTAATCACAGTTGAAATATTTATAAGTTACTTTTTATATTATAACATAATTAAGTTAGTTTTGCATTAAAATTATGCTCAAACATTTTGATGTTTTAGGACAATTTTACTACTATAATTATATAAAATTACATTAAACTACATTAAATCAAAAACTTCAAAAAGTATTGATATATCAACAAAAATATAACAAAATAAGGGCTCTAGGTTATTACCTAGAGTCCTTATTCTTCAGTGGAGATGATGGGATTCAGAACCCATGTCCAAAAGATTTTCCATATTGATTTCTCCGAGTGCAGTTTATTTTAGTTGTTCACTAAAATTTTAAAATAAACAAAATTGTTTTAGTATATTCAATTAAATTACCCAGTGTTTGAGATGAAGCAAACACCTTTGACTCCTACTTTTTGAGTCGACATCTTATAAAAACAGTAGGCTTTAATTATAGATGACACTGCGCTTAGCAGCGTAAGCTAATTCTCTATTGTCGCTTTTATATTTTAATTTTGCTTTTTATAGTGGCCGAAGCAACCATCACTACTCGCTATCAATATTTCAAATAATTTGTCGAAAGCCTTTACATCCCCATTGGATGCAAGTCTGACTTGCATGATAATTTATTTTAACATAATTTAGTGGGATATTGCAAATATTTAAAATTTTGATTTTATGAAAAAGTTTTCTATAAACTTTTATGGTAAATGTTAATAAAAAATAATACTTTTGTCAATTATTTTAGTTAGTATGTTTGCATTATTTTTATTGTTGCTTCATTTCTGCTTTGTGCTATTTTCTGATTTTTGAAAATACTTCTATTTCCGAAAATCCATTTGAACATTTGTCATCTAATACTTTTTATTTCTATTTTCTTTTCGACATTTTCTTTAATTGTTATAGAGTTGATTAATTTGTCTTCTAATGTATATTTTTGGCCTTTTGTTATCAAGTTTTATTTCTATTTCTTTTATATAATATTTATTAGACCATTATATAATTTTATACATTCTACATATTCTTTATTATCAAATGTTATTGTTATTCTTTTTCATTATCATCATTATCTGGTATCCAAATTCCTTGATTATATTTTTGAGAACTTTATTACCATTTTAATATATAATCTGTATCTGATAATGCAAAAGTCATTTAAATATTCTTTGTTTCCAGAGCTGGCTTCTATTTTGGCATTAAATAATAGATTGCTTGTATTTCTTTTCAATATACTTGGTTTGTGTTATCATTCTCGTTGTATGTGATACTAGATTTTGACTTTTATGTTTTAATATTGCTTTTAAATATTTTGTTTGCAAATAAATTTTTGTGTAACATTTGGTGATATATTTATTTTTAAAGAATCTTGAATATTATAATATTGATTGTTATTAAATTTCCTGATTTATCTTTGTTTTTGAAATTTCATTTCATTTTCTTGTTCAAATAAGTCATCTGGTCCAAAATAACAATTTTTCATAAGTAAATCCTTTAAGGACTTTATGGTCTATATTCTTTATTTGATTTTAGGATTTTTCCAAGTGCTTTTTCAAATAAAATTGATGTCATTATGTGAGTCTGGATGAAAATCTAAAATCATTACATATTATTATTTCTGGTTTAATGTTTCAATATTAGTTCTTTAATATCTAGATTCTCTTTATTATATTTTGCTTCTTTATTATGTAATTGATAAATTAAGTGTTTTGGTATTTTGGGGATGGTGAATATGTTTCACTATGACCATTTGCAGAAATATAATTTCCTTTTGTTGTATATATGTTCTTTTTGCTTCATATGATTGGTCTGGGTATGCTAAAAAGAATATCTCTTTTTCATTTTTCCCTAATTTGCACAGTGATTTATTGCTTC